>Ga0209043_1000719_pt1 | contig 19816 bp, 20 predicted proteins | sample SaaInlV_100m_DNA_3_FD_184654 | JGI IMG/M metagenome (GOLD analysis project Ga0209043, IMG submission 184654) | Marine microbial communities from expanding oxygen minimum zones in the Saanich Inlet - SI037_S4LV_100m_DNA (SPAdes) (version 2) | ecosystem: Environmental > Aquatic > Marine >... | reverse complement strand
CAAATAAGTGTAATTAAATAATATCACTCTTAATATATAAAAAATAGTATTGGCTCTTTTACTTGTCAAGTCTAGGGAATTTTTAAATTTTTAATGAATCCGATAGAATTTAAAAAGGTAAAAATTCTTACTTATTTTTTTTGGATTACAGTAAAAAAATATTATGTTTTTAGAGTAAGACACTTCACCTAAAAAAACCTGAAAAATTAAAAGGGTTTTGTTATTAAAAAGTGCTTTAATTGTTCACGTTAGAAGATTTTTTTTCGAGCATATTTTGCTGTCAAACATAAAAGAGCGGCTAAAATAAACCACTGAAATTTTTCTTTCCACATGCGTCTCCTTTCAGTTTTGATTTCTTTGCTCTCAACTTCATGCTTGATACTCTCCATGTATAGTTTTTGGAGATCCATATCTCCCGATACTGAACGTACGTAACTTCCCCCTGTTTCTAATGCCAATTTCTGGAGTGTAGGTTCGTCGATTTTAGTTAATATAACCTCTCCATTCTTATCTTTTTTGAATCCGGGGACTTCTGGATTTGTGCTGGGAATGGGAGCGCCGATTTTGTTACCTATTCCTATTACAAAAATTTTAGTTTCATGTTCCTTGGCCCACTTTGCTGATTCTATCGCATCACCCGTATGATCTTCACCATCAGTTATTAAAATTATGGCACGTGACCGAGTGTCTTGTGTGTTAAATGCCTTAACCGAAGTTCGTATTGCATCTCCTATTGAGGTCCCCTTTACAGGGATTAGATTTGTGTCGATAGCGTTTAAGAAAATTCGGGCGGCAGAATAATCTAAAGTAAGTGGGCATTGTAAATATGATGTTCCTGCGAAAGCGACTAGGCCAATTCTATCTCCTTCAAGCATATCTAATAGGTCTGCTATCTTGTATTTTGCTCTTTCCAATCGGTTAGGTTTTATATCTTGTGCCAGCATACTTTGGGAAACGTCCAATGCGATGACAATGTCTACGCCCGTTTGTTTTAGGTCTTTCCAGTAATAACCCCAGCGTGGTTGTGCTAAAGCTACAATGATAAAAAAAATAGCAAGTATTGTTAAAATATTATCTATTTTAGCTCGTTTTAAAGCAAGAGGGTCTATTAGTCTGGAGACGAGAGTCTTTCCTGCAAATTTTTCAAGCAACTGCTTCTTTTTTTTGTATGACCATATAAAAAAAACGACCAGTGGAACAATTAACCAAATTAAGTTGAGATTTTCGAGATTACCAAAGCGCATTTCTTAAGGGAGTCTCCTTAGATAAGAATTCGAAAAAATAATTTCAATGATGAGTAGAATAAACCCTGGAATAAGAAAAAAATGGAATAACTCTTTGTACTCAGAGTGATCAAGTATTTTAACTTCCGATTTTTCTAGTAGGTCAATCTGTTTGTATATATCTTGTAGTGATTTTAAATCCGTGGCACGAAAGTATTTTGCGTTAGTCATTTTTGAAATCTCATTGAGTACCTTTTCGTCAATATCGACATTTCGATAAATAAGCCGTTTTCCGAATATTGTATCCACTAAGAAAGGCGCCTTTCCACGTTTGCCAACCCCAATAGTGTAGACTTTAATCCCTAGGGTTTTAGCAATTTCTGCAGCCTGTAAAGGAGAGATTGCCCCCGAATTATTGCGACCATCGGTTAATAGAATAATGACTTTAGATTTAGATTTTAGGTCCTTCAGCCGTCTAGCTGAAATTCCAACTGCTGACCCGATAGCTGTGGCGTCACCAGCCATTCCAATTTTAAGTTTGTTGATAAATGAAAGTAGAATATTCTGGTCAAGTGTAAGAGGGCATTGTGTGAAAGCATTGGCTCCAAAGACGACCATTCCTATGCGGTCCATTTCTCTACTTTTGACGAATTCTGCAACCACATCTTTAACAACGGAAAGTCGCGTAACTGGTTCTTCATTTTTTTTAAAGTCCAGTGCTTTCATACTTCCGGATGTGTCGATTGCAAGAACAATATCCACTCCTTGTGATAGAATTTCGGTTCGTTTTCGTCCCTCCTGTGGTCGCGCAAGTCCAATGATGAAAAGAACAATGGCAACGTATATAAGAACTATTGGTACGAACGCCTTAATTTTAGAGCTGTGTTGACTTGCTAATTTTAATGAAGCGAGGGATGAGTAGTTAATGGTGTTTGTTATCTTTCTTTCTCTCATCACGAGAATAGGAAATAAAAGTAGTAGCAACAGAAACCAAGGATCCTCGAATCTAAAAAATGTCATATGGATTTAATTTAATTAGAGTAGAGCCCTATTTTTAAATTCTCTTGGGTTGATTTTATGAAAGTGCGAACGGGTTCAATTTCATCTGTTTCCGGTAAAGCCTTGGCTTTTGCAAACTTTATTAGGTCAGATTTTTTTAGTATTCGATTGACTTCGGTTTGTGTGGGGAGTTCAATTTTTTCTTGATTTTTGAAATACTTAGTGATTTCTTCAGTTGTCCAATCAAGTGCTGGGAAAAGATACCTTTCCCCAAGGTAGCGACGAAGTATTTCAGACAGTTCAAAAAAATGTTCTCTCGCATCTCCACGTTCAAGGAGCCCTTTGTTTTTTAATGTATCTAATTCACGCAAAGCTGTTTCGTGAGCGGACAAAACTATTTCATCTTTAATATGGTTGTGGTGAGTTTTCTTTCGGTACTTCCATAGAAGGTATAAAGCGATTATTAATAGAATTATATTTAGTCCCCAAAAAAACCACGGTACCCAATTTATATCTACTTCAACAATGCCTTTAATATCCTTTATGTCTGTCGGCTCTCCTTGGAGCCTTAATACAGAAGCTACTTCAATTGTGATGTCTTGGGAGTGTGCTTCACCAGAAATATATTTATTAGTGTTCTTTTCTTTGACTTTAAAGGGAATTCGGATTGGCGAGATATTGTAAGTTCCGACTTGGTCTGCGCGGAGTTCTACCGAGTATTTTTGCTCAAACACCCCTTTTTTAATTTCTTTTGGTTCACTTATGGGGTATCCAATGATATTAAATTTACTGATTGCATTAAAGTCGGGAGTGTTTGGTATAACATCCAAAGCATGCTTCATGGTAATAGTGTAGGTTATGATATCACCGGTTGTGACTTTTGCTTTATCTACTGTGGTGTTTATAGTGATCGGTGAATCAGCCGACGCAGTGGTTAAATAGAAAAATAAATAAACAAATATCGATGCAAGTTTAGTGGTTCTCATTTTGTATTGAGATTACTTCGTTGTAATGAATTTATTTTTGTTAAACATATATCAATATCTTTTTTTAGTTCATCAACCCGGTGATATGTTGTCTCTTCCTCTTCAGCTTGAAATAGCCACATTAGTCCTTCCTGACAGTTACTTAATTCTATATACATTTGGCCTATTGTATGAGCAATCATAGTTCGGGAAGCGGTATTAATTTTTGCTTTTTCTAGATATTCTATATATTGATGAATTGCTTGCTGATGAAGACCTTTATCTCTAAGTTTGTCCCCAACGTTTTGTAAATATTGGTAGCTGTTTGATTTTTTTTCTGACGAACTTATTGAAAAAGCAATTTTGACAAACAGAGCTCCCATTACGGCTAACGTTATTACCGTTAATATTATGACGGGTATCTTAATTTTGTAGCTTAATTTATTATTTTCAGAATTCTCTTCCATTCTTAATACCTTTTTTCACGTATTTTAAAATACCGTATAATGGGTTTGACCAATGAGTCTTCAGTGTTAATTTTTATTGTGTCAACACCTATGGAGTGAAGTTGTTTTTTTAGCTCATCGTGTTTTCCCCGTTCGTATGTAGCAAAACGTTTTGTCATTTCTCTATCATCCGTATCGATCAATAGTGTTTCACCTGATTCAGAGTCTCTAAGGTTTATTAATCCAACCTTTGGGAGATCTCTCTCTCGTCGATCAGATATGAAAATTGCGACTAGGTCATGTTTTTGTCTAGTAAGCTTTAAATTTGTTTCGTAGTTCGTTGCCTGAAAATCTGAGATAAGAAAAGCAATACATTTCCGTTTCTGAATTTTTAATAGATATTCTAGTGGCATATTAAGATCTGTAAGACTTCCTTCCGGATTGTAGTTTAGAATGGTTCGAATAATATTCCAGACGTGTGCTTTACCCTTTTTAGGAGGTATGTAGTTTTCTATTTTATCCGAAAAAACTATGAGTCCAATTTTATCATCATTACGAATTGCAGCGAATGCCAAAATAGAGGCTATTTCTGCCGAAATTTCGTTTTTGAATTTCCCAGTGGAACCGAATTTGCCAGATGAACTAACGTCGACCATTAGCATAATATTTAGTTCTCTTTCTTCTATGTATTCTTTTATGAAAGGTTGGTCCATGCGTGCCGTGACATTCCAGTCTATGAGCCTTACGTCGTCTCCTGGTATATATTCACGGACAGCATTAAATTCCATTCCTCGACCTTTAAATGCCGAAACATATTCTCCCGCCATTAACTCCGTCACTATATGGCTGGTCTTAATTTGAATGGATCTAATTTTTTGCATCAGTTCAATAGAGATATCTTCCTTTTTAGAGCGGGGTGGAACTGCTTTGAATCCTTCGATGACTTTTGATAAAAAACTCATGCTATCCCTTAGAAGACGAATAAATTTGTAACGTTATGATTTTTTCGGTTGAGGTAAGCTTTGGGAAAGCCTCGCTCCATTTAGAAAAATAAATCAAGGAACTTCTACGGTGTCAAATATTTGCTGAAGAACATCGTCAGTACATATATTCTCAGCTTCTGCTTCGTATGTAAGGATAACTCGATGTCTTAAGACGTCAAATCCGATCGTTTTAATGTCTTGTGGAACGACAAATCCTCGACCTTGCATAAAGGCATAGGCTTTGGAAAGGCGATGCAGGAAAATCGAAGCGCGAGGAGATGCTCCATATTGAATTAAATTGACAAGCTTCGGTAAATTTTGAATTGCCGGGTTTCGAGTTGCGGCCACCAAGTTAAGAATATAGTCTTCCAGATTGCTATCTATGTAAATAGAATTGATTGTCTCTTGAGCTTTCAGTAAAACTTCCGGTTGTATAATTTTTTGAACTTTCACATGTTGCTTATTGGAAGACATTCGCTGCATGATTGTTCTTTCTTCTTCCTTGGTGGGGTAATCGATTTTTAGTTTTAGCATAAACCTGTCGACTTGGGCTTCTGGGAGGGGATAAGTACCTTCTTGTTCAATCGGATTTTGAGTTGCGATGACCATGAAAGGATAAGATAGAGAAAATGTTTCTCCACCAATGGTGATCTGTCTCTCCTGCATTGCTTCTAGTAAGGCGCTTTGTACCTTCGCAGGGGCTCTGTTTATTTCATCAGCTAAAATGATATTTGCAAAAAGAGGCCCTTTCTTTATGCTGAATTCACCTGTTTTTGGTTGATAAATTTGAGTTCCAAGGAGGTCAGCAGGTAAAAGGTCAGGAGTGAACTGAATGCGTTTAAACTGAGCTTGAATAGTTTGAGCTAAAGTATTCACAGAAGTGGTTTTGGCTAAGCCGGGGACACCTTCTAATAAAATATGCTCATTGGTTATTAATGCTAAAATCAAACGTTCTGTGAGATAGTCTTGACCTACTATCACTTTTTTTATCTCACTGGTGAGTAAAGGAATAAACTCGCCGGCCTCTTGTACTCTTTGTGTTATTTCTTCTATTGTTTGAGACATTTTTTTGTTTAGTTCAAAGTTAAGGTAATATGTTTTTATATGGCTTAGGTTATTTTTAATTGATCAATATAATAGATAATTTGCCTAAACATGTATTAAAAAATTTTAATTTAATTTTATGTTTTAAATGAATGTAAAAATTTAAGCACCACATCCGTAATTTAGGCTTTACAAACTTCGTCAGATCAATAGAATATCCAACTTGTGTTGGATTTTTAAGTTAGGTTGGTTAATTTAGGATATTAAAAGGTACAAGATGTCTGAAAAAACACAAGAAGGGCTAGACAATTTAATAGTTGAGGGGCTCAACTCTGAAAAGGGTGAACTGGATCTTCGAGAACGAGAACTTGATGACGACGATATAAAATTAATTGTAGGTTCAGATAAAATTTTAGGAGTTACTGCTTTATTTTTAGAATATAACGAAATTGGAGATGAAGGTTTACAGGCTATTCTTGATTCTGAAAAGTTTAAACATCTAACTGCTTTAAATATGTTTAAAAATCAGGTTTCAGATGATGGGGTGAAGGAGATGGCTAAGTCAAAAACTCTGCTTAATCTTTCAGAACTTGTAATGAGTGACAATAAAGTTGGAGTGGAAGGCGCCAGGGCACTTTCAGAATCTAAAACCTTGTCTAATCTAGTTTCTTTATGGGTCGGTGATCAACTAGGTGATGAAGGTGTGAGATTGTTGGTTGATTCAAAATATCTAACACGACTTAATCTTCTTACGCTTTATCGAAACAACATTGGCGATTCAGGTGCGATAGCAATTGCGGACTCTAAGAACCTGTCAAAATTGACTGAACTTAATTTAAATTGGAATTATATTGAAGCCGAGGGTATTGAAGCTATTGCTAACTCCAAAACTCTTACGCAGTTAGAAACACTGACGTTGACCTACAACCCTATTGGAGTCGAAGGCGTTCAGTTAATAGCTAATTCAGAGAATTTTAAAAACCTTAAACTTCTTGACCTATATGAAACTTCATTAGGTAGTGAGGGTGGTCGAGTGTTAGCAGAATCTAAAAATCTTTCTAACTTGCAAACTTTGATTTTAATTCACAATGATATTAATGATGAGACTAAGGAGTTGATTAAAAACTCTAAAAATCTTCCTAATCTAACTAAGGTAGTATTCTTACCTCCAAAGAAGGCCGAAGATTAAAGCTCACACTAGCGACATGATTTTTAATTTTTAAATTTCCTGGCCTAGGTCGATTTTGGTATCTAAGCTTAGTTTTTACAATTACCAGGGGACCTCAAAGACTTTGAGGGGCCCCTTTTTTATTTGTGTGTTTTTTATTATTCTTGCTTGATGTTAGAATCAGTTATTACTTTTTATAATTAGTAATTCAAAGAAAATTTAAACAGATGTTTATTGGAAGTCATCCTGATCTATTAGATTTATGGCCTTTTCGAGAGGACAGTATTTATGTTGTTGGGAAGGATGGTATCCCTCAGCATTACAACGGTAAGGAGTGGCAACCTGTCGTCACTAAGAATGCGAACCCACTCATGGGGATATGGGCTTCAGATGAAAACAATATTTACGCTGTGGGTGTTGGCGGTGTGGTACTTCACTATCAAGGTAAGAAATGGGATCAAATAGACACAGGTAGTTATGACTCTTTGAATGCAGCTTATGGGTATGATCGTAATAATGTTTTTATATACGGAGTAGGTGGTCGACTTTTATTTTGGGGAGGAGATCAGTGGCATTACAGGGAACCAAACACCATTCATGATCTTTTTTGTATGTGGGGAACAGATATAAATAATATTCATTCGGTAGGTGGTGAAGGAACATATCGCTTTCACGACGGAAAGCAATTTCAGCGGCGAGATGAATTGACTAGTGAAGAGGTTTCATTGTATGGAGTTTGGGGTTCCGCTAGTGATGATGTTTATATTGTAGGTTCACATGGAACGATCCTCCACTTTGATGGGAATGAAGAAGGCGAGTGGAAGCCTATGGTGTCTGGAACAGATGAATATCTTTTAAGCGTGTGGGGTTCATGTTCTAATGATATTTTTGCTGTAGGTGATAATGCTACTATTCTTCACTATGACGGAAAGTCTTGGAGTGCAATGGAATCCAAAACTGATAAATATTTAACCAAAATTCGTGGCCTTCGTTCTGACTGTATTTACGCAGTCGGTGATGATGGTCTAGTGATTCGTTTTGATGGTAAAAAATGGAACGATATGTCATTAGGAGAAGATGCTTAGATGTCAGACTTAACAGATAACCATTTACTTTCAATTTTCGGATTTAGTAAAGATAATATTTTTGTTGGTGGGGCTGAAGGAACGATGCTTCATTTTAACGGTGAAAAATGGGACCCTATGAACCTTAATGGCCGTTGGGCCATTAAAAATATCTGGGGAGCGGCACCTGATAACGTATTTGCTGTGGCGACAGACGGTAGAATTCTACATTTTGATGGACAGGAATGGTCCGTTGAAGAAACAGAAAAATTACCACCTATGACTGGGGTTTTTGGTTTATCAGAGACAGAAGTCTATGCTTGTTCACGTCTTGGCCGCATTCTTCGTTATGATGGTATGGGATGGAAGTTTCTAAATACAGGAACCGATGTTGATGTTAGCCGGTTGTGGGGTTGTGCTGAAAGTGGAATGTATGCAGTTGGGTTTGACGGGCTTATTTTAAAACAGGAAGAAGATAAATGGAAACGGTTGACTATTAATTCAAATCATGAGTTTTATGGTTTCTGCGGTTTTGGTCCCGATGACATGTATATATGTGGATCTGATGGTATTATTTATAAGTTTAATGGAGTTGAAGTTACTGAAATGCCAACAAGAACTCAAGATTTTTTTCTTGATGTTTGGGGTCCTTCCAAGGAAATGGTATTTGCCGTAGGTGATCTCGGAATGATTATGTTTAATGACGGAGAGCAGTGGGTCCGTATTGAATCTGGTACAGAAGAATATCTTGCTGCCATCTGGGGTAGTTCAGATGAAAATATGTATACTGTTGGTGATAATGGCCTAATCCTTCAGTGGAATGGTGAAAACTGGTCAGCCTGCTCTTAGGAACAGGTCCCGCTTTACGGCTAAGTTTGTAGTAGTAAAATCCTTGACACTTTTTAATAGCGGATGTTACGGTCTATTCCCTAAACTACTGATAATAAAAGTAATTTTCTTCTTAATGTAGGTCCTAAGGGGGAAAGTTATTTTCTTCACGTTATGTTTAAACCTAGCTTTAAAGAATTTAAAGAAAAGTCGAAACAAGGCAACTTAATTCCAGTATACAAGGAAGTCTTAGCTGACCTTGATACACCTGTTTCTGCCTATCTGAAAATGTGCGGTGGAGAGTACTCTTTTTTGCTTGAAAGTGTTGAAGGTGGAGAAAAATGGGCGAGGTATTGCTTTCTCGGGTTTGACCCATCCATTGTCGTTAGTATCAAGGGGAAAGAAGTTGTTGTAGAAAAAAATGGTAAGTCAGAATCTATTATAATCACAGAGGGTAACCCACTTGATGGATTGAAGAAAGTTTTAGCCCAGTACGACCCCGTTGAAGTTGAGGGTTTGCCTCGTTTTTCTGGGGGCGCAGTCGGATTTATTAGCTACGATATGGTCCGTTCTTTTGAGAGTTTGCCAGATGGTACGGAAGATGACCTTAAAGTCCCGGATGCTTGTTTTGTTATTACTGATACTTTGCTGATCTTCGATAACATAGCTCAAACAATAAAAATTGTATCTAATGCTTATGTGACAAATGACAATATTGAGAAATCATATAACAAAGCGATAAAAAATATTGAAGCTATTGAAGAAAAACTAAAAACTAGTCACCCCATTCATTTGACCGATAAAAATTTGGGGAGTTTGAGCAATACAACGAACGTCGAGTCTAATTTTAAAAAAGAACACTTTCTAGAAGCCGTTCAAAAAATTAAAGATTATATTATCGAAGGCGATGTTATTCAGGTTGTCTTAGCCCAAAGGTTGAAATTTAATATCACCAAAGACCCATTTGCAATTTACCGAGCCCTAAGGTCGATCAACCCTTCTCCTTACATGTATTATTTAAAATTTGGTGATCTGAAAATTGTGGGTTCATCTCCAGAAATATTAGTTCGCTTAGAGGACGGAAAGATTGAGGTTAGACCAATAGCGGGGACACGCAAACGAGGTCAATCTAAAGAGGAAGACCAAGCTTTAGAAAACGATCTTCTTAGCGATGAAAAGGAATTAGCAGAACATATTATGCTGGTAGACCTAGGACGTAATGATGTGGGCCGAGTAGCGAAAACCAATTCTGTCTCAGTTAACGAGAAATTTACCATTGAGAGGTACTCGCACGTTATGCACATTGTTTCAAATGTAAAGGGTGAACTTAAGGAAAACTTTGATTGTTATGATGTTTTAGCTGCAACTTTCCCAGCGGGGACTTTGTCAGGAGCTCCGAAGGTAAGAGCTATGGAGATTATTGAGGAATTGGAGCCGACTAGAAGAGGCTTATATGGAGGTGCGGTAGGATATATTAGTTTTAACGGTAACATGGATACTGCTATCGCTATTCGTACGCTTTTAATAAAAAATAATGTAGCTTATTTAGGTGTCGGTGCTGGAATTGTTGCTGACTCTGTACCGGAAAATGAATTTGAAGAAACCATGAGTAAAGGAAAAGCCTTACTCAAGGCAATTGAACTGGCCGAGAAAGGACTCGTTCTATGATCTTGATGATCGATAACTACGATTCATTTACTTATAACCTAGTTCAGTACTTAGGTGAATTAGGAGCAGATGTTGTGGTGCATAGAAATGATAAAATAACTTTGAAAGATATCGAACAATTAAACCCAGAAAAAATTGTAATTTCCCCCGGACCTTGTACACCAGAAAAAGCAGGGATTTCTATGAAAACAGTGCGTCACTTTAGTGGGGAAATTCCTCTTCTAGGCGTTTGTTTAGGTCATCAATCCATTGCTAGTACTTTCGGGGGACAAATCATTAAAGCAAAAAAATTGATGCATGGAAAAACATCAATGATTACTCATGACAATAAAAATCTATTTAAAGAATTGCCGAATCCTTTTGAAGCTACTAGATATCATTCCTTAGTGCTAAATAAAAACACTGTTCCCGATAAGTTTGAAGTGACTGCAACAAGTGATGATGGAGAAATTATGGGAATAAGGCATAAAAATATGTTTATTGAGGGTGTGCAGTTTCATCCAGAGTCTATTTTAACTGTAAGTGGTAAAGATCTGTTGAAAAATTTTTTAAACATGTCTAAGGATTAGTCATAATAGTCTATATTTTATGAAAATTCAGAATGCCTTAAAGAAAGTTTTAGATAAAGTAGATTTAAAAGAAGTGGAAATGGTTTCGATCATGACTCAAATTATGGAAGGTCAGGTAAAAGATTCTCAGTTGGGATCTTTGCTAACTGCCCTATCTATAAAAGGTGAAAGTATCGAAGAAATTGCTGGTGCAGCAATTGTTATGCGCGATAAGTCAGAGAATATTAATGTATCAAGAACAGAAACTATTGTAGATACATGTGGTACTGGAGGAGATGGTGCCAATACTTTTAACATATCCACAGCAGCAGCTTTTGTAGTAGCTGGCTGTGGTCTGACTGTAGCAAAACATGGTAATAAAGCTGTCTCTAGTCTTTCGGGCAGTGCTGATGTATTACGATGCCTTGGCGTAAATATAGACGCAGATAAACTAACAGTAGAAAAATGTCTTGATGAAATAGGAATTGGTTTTCTCTTTGCACCTATGATGCATGGAGCTATGAAATATGCTGCAGGTGTTCGAAAGGAACTTGGTTTTCGAACAATTTTTAATTTATTGGGTCCTCTGACAAACCCAGCAGGAGCAAACGCTCAGGTAATCGGTATTTACGATTCTAGTCGATTGAAACAAATTGCAAGCGTATTAAAACTTCTTGGTACTCGTCAGGCTTTTGTTGTTAATGGGAGTGACGGTTTAGATGAAATTACTTTGACAGGAACGACTAACGTTTGTGAATTGGTTAATGGTCAGGTAAAAGAATACACGTTAGAACCAGAAAATTTTGAGTTGACTGCTTGTAAGGCTAAAGATATTTCCGGTGGAACACCTGAGGAAAATGCCAATATTATAAAAAATATTTTATCAGGAGAGCAAGGACCTAAGAGCGATATTGTCCTTATGAACGCTTCAGCAGCGATTTGTGCTGGTGGTATAGCAGAGAATTTAAAAGTTGCAATGCATCTTGCCCGACAGTCAATAGATACCGGTTCAGCTGAAAAAAAATTAAATGACCTGCGTCGCCTAAGTCATCAATAAGAGTATAGATTTTATATAACGTAATTATTTTTTTATAACTAAAATGACTGGCATACTCGATAAAATTTTTTGTGATAAGAAGGTTGAGCTAGGTACGGTAAAACGTAAGCTTGCTTTGCCAGATCTTAAAATGCGTATTGCAAATAATAAGTATGAAATTCGTGACATTAGAATGTCTCTTGAATCATGTAAAATGTCATCTATCATTGCAGAAATTAAGCCTCGCACCCCGTTTAAAGGTGAGCTTCTTAATAAACATGATCCCGTAGATATTGCAAAAATTTATGCTGAGAATGGGGCTGCAGCTCTTTCAATTTTGACAGAATCGAGTTATTTTGGTGGGAGTATATTCACTTTAGAAAAGGCTAGGGGGTGTGTTGATGTTCCCCTTTTACGGAAAGATTTTATTTTTGACGAGTATCAGATTTATGAAGCAAGAGCTTTTGGTGCTGATTTTTTTCTTCTTATAGCAACTTGGTTAGACAAAAATCATTTGGCCGACCTTCTTTCTCTTGGTAAAGAATTAGGACTTCCTGCACTCGTTGAAACACACAATGAAAATGATATGGAAAAAGCCTTTGAAGTTGGAGCTTCTATTCTTGGTATTAATAATAGAGATTTGACTAGTGGAAAAACAGATTTGGAGATTGCTAGACGACTAATTCCAATAGCCCTTCAAGTCCCAGATAAATTGATGGTATGCGAGAGTGGTATTCATTCTAGGAATGAAATAGAAGAATTTGAAAAGCTAGGGGCGCACTCTTTTTTAATTGGAGAGAGTTTGATGACCGCTGAAAATATTGGAGTCAAACTAAGAGAGTTTACAGGTGATAGAAAAATTTCAACCAAGAATTAAGGTTAAAATATGCGGCACGACCAGCCTCAAGGATGCTCGAATTGCAGTTGAGAGTGGGGCTGATGCGGTTGGTTTTATTTTTTATAAGAAGAGTCCGCGTTGCATATCACAGAGTGAAGTTAAAGATATTATTTCCCAGTTACCACCTTTTATTGAAGCTGTGGGAGTTTTTGTCGACGAGACCTCTGATAAAGTCAATCGTATCGCAGAACAGTGCAGATTGACCGCTGTTCAGCTTCATGGAGAAGAGTCTCCAGCATTTTGTCGTCGAATCAAGAGACGCGTGATCAAAGCCCTTAGAGTTCAGGGTGCTGATTCATTTAAAGGGATGTCCAATTATGAAGTCAGTGGGTTTTTGCTTGATTCCTATAGCGATGAAAGTAAGGGGGGCACTGGGGAAACTTTTGATTGGAACCTTGCTCTAAGAGCAAAAAAACAGGGGCCAGTAATACTTGCCGGTGGACTTAACCCTTATAATGTTTATACGGCTATTCATAGAGTGAAGCCTTATGGAGTGGATGTTTGCTCAGGTGTTGAGAAGTCTCCAGGAATAAAGGATTTGATTAAGGTTGATGAGTTTATCAAATCTGTTCGTAAATTTCGTTAATTAGGTTTATACATTCAATTAATTAGAATGTTTTTATAGAAAAATATTTTTTCATTAATCTTTTGATTAATGGACTACACCTAAATAGATAAGTCAGATGGATAATAAAGTAAACAGTATAGAGTTTCCTGATGCGCAGGGCCATTTTGGACCATTCGGTGGTAAATATGTAATTGAGACATTGATGCCAGCATTGGATTCACTAGAGAGCCTTTACAAGGAAGTTCGCGAGGATCCAAAGTTTCAAAGTGACTTAAAATATTATTTAAAAGAATATGTTGGGCGCCCAACCCCGCTTTTTTTTGCGGAACGACTTACTAAATATCTAGGTGGAGCAAAGATTTATCTTAAGCGTGAAGACTTAAATCATACAGGGGCTCATAAGATTAATAACACTATTGGAAGTGCTCTTTTGACTCTTCGAATGGGCAAAAAACGGGTTATTGCGGAAACAGGTGCAGGACAGCACGGAGTCGCTACAGCAACTGCAGCAGCTCTTTTTGGATTGAAGTGCGATATTTTTATGGGGGAGGAGGATATAAAGCGACAATCCCTCAATGTTTTTCGTATGAAACTCTTAGGGGCTCGAGTCATCCCCGTTAAAGCAGGAACTCGTACTTTAAAAGATGCTACTAGTGAAGCTATTCGCGAATGGATTACTTCTGTAGAAACTACTCATTATATTATAGGTTCGGTAGTTGGTCCTCATCCTTATCCTATGATTGTCCGTAACTTTCAGCGAATTATAGGTGATGAGGTTGGTGAGCAAATTATGGAAATCGAAAAACGGTTACCTGATGTTTGCGTCGCCTGTGTGGGCGGCGGTAGTAATGCAATGGGACTTTTTTATCCTTTTACTCGGGATGATAAAGTAAAGCTTATTGGCGTTGAGGCAGCTGGACTTGGAATTGAATCGGGAAAGCATGGCGCAACATTGAGTCACGGTAGTACTGGGGTTCTGCATGGCATGATGAGTTATCTTCTACATGACGATGATGGACAAGTACAAGAGGCACATTCAATTTCCGCGGGCCTAGACTACCCAGGTGTTGGATGTGAACATAGTTACCTTAAATCAATTGGACGTGCTGAATATGAAAGTATTACAGATGAAGAGGCACTAGAGGGTTTTAAACTGTTGTCGAATAAAGAAGGAATAATACCGGCGCTAGAAACCGCCCATGCAATAGCGCATGTAGTCAAAATAGCTCCTAAAATGAATAAAAATGAGATTATTGTGGTTTGCTTATCTGGGAGGGGTGACAAGGACGTTAACCAGGTAGCCGAACGCATGGAGATGGGCTTGTGACACGAATAACAACCTGTTTTGAAAAATTAAAAGCTGAAAAACGAAAAGCTCTTGTAGTTTTCATTACTGCAGGAGACCCAGACCTTGAGCAAACCAAGAGTATTCTTGATGTAATAGATGATAGTGGAGCTGATATCATTGAATTAGGTGTCCCTTTTTCAGATCCGTTAGCAGACGGTTCAATCATTCAGGCTGCTTCATTGCGCTCTCTTAAAAGCGGAACAACTTTAAAGAAAATTATTTCTCTAGTTAAGGAAATTCGCAGGACTCGAAACCTTCCTATTATTCTAATGACGAGCTTTAATCCTGTATTCGTCTACGGAGAACAACAGTTTGTTAAAGATGCGGTATCCGTTGGTGTTGATGGAGTTATTATTCCTGACCTGCCTCCTGAAGAAGCGGATAAATTTTCTGTTTGCGCAGAGGAAAGTGGTCTTGATTTAATACATCTATTAGCGCCTACTAGTCCAAATGAAAGAATAGAGATGGTTGCTAAAAAGGGTCGAGGCTTTATTTATTATATTTCTCTTACAGGGACTACAGGTGTTCGTGCTAAATTAGCTGATGACTTAGGTGATAAAGTTGCATCTATTAAACAAATATCAGATATTCCAGTTCTTATCGGGTTTGGTATATCAAGCCCCGACTTAGCACGAGAAGCGACCAAGTTTTCTGATGGTGTTATTGTCGGGAGTGCTGTCGTGAAATTGATTGAAAGTAACTCTGAGCCGATAGAAAGAAATAAAAAATTAGCCGAATTTATTACTTCAATAAAACAAGCCATTAGCAATCCCTGTTAAATGAGCGATTCTAATCGCTACATTCCTGAAATCTCCGTTGTTATCCCAGCTTATAATGAAGAGGAGTCCATCGGACTTGTTATTAAAAGTCTTCCTCAAAAAAAAATAAAAGAAATTATAGTTGTTAATAATGGCTCAACTGATAAGACTGCCTCTATTGCAAAACAATATGGTGCTAGGGTAGTCAATGAGATTTGTCGTGGGTATGGAGCCGCTTGTCTTAAAGGAATTTCTGAAGTTAACGATCCTGAAATCGTTGTTTTTGTTGACGGTGACTTTAGTGACTATCCTGAAGAAATTGAAATTTTAGTAAAGCCAATTGTGGAAAACCGAGCAGACTTTGTGCTAGGGAGTCGTATGATATTTTCTGAAAGTCGAGCTGCGTTATTACCGCAAGCGAGATATGGAAATCTTTTAGCAGTATTCCTTATCAGATTGTTTTTTCGATACAAATTTACTGACCTTGGTCCATTTCGAGCTATTCGTTATCAGTCATTGAAAGAAATAAGTATGACTGATAAAAACTTTGGATGGACAGTTGAAATGCAGATAAAGGCAGTAAAGCATGGACTAAAGATCATGGAAATTCCAGTTCATTATAGAAAGCGTATAGGAGTATCTAAAATTACCGGGACCATATCAGGGACGTTTAAAGCAGGGATAAAAATAATCTTTACGATATTCAAATTTTTGTTAACCTAGTTACTCAATCTATTAAAAACTTTAGGGATAAAATATATGTTTTCCTGTGTTTTAAAGTATTTGTATAGATTTAAAGTGATGCTTTTATTAATCTTTGCCATTGTGGCGACTTCAAACTTTTGTTACGCAGCTGATCCGATTGAAAAGCTAATAAACGATAGACTGAGTGCTGATAAAAAGGCATTGGATTTAAGTGGAATGAATATTGGCATCCGTGGGGCTAAAGTTTTGGCAGGCTTGAGTCTTCTTTCGAATGTAGAAACACTCCTTTTACAAGGAAATAAAATTAAATATGAAGGAATAAAAGCTCTAGCGAAATCTCCTCACGCTACAAACCTCAAGCATCTCGATCTATGGGGTAATATGATTGGAGATATGGGATTAAAAGTAATTTGCGAGTCAAATTATATACAGAGACTTGATGTATTAAAACTCTGGAAAAATGAGATAGGGGACGATAGTTTGGAGTTAATGGTTAAGTCTTCCAACTTCAAACAATTAAAGACTCTTATGTTAAACGATAATATGGTGACTCCGATCGGCGCTAGTCATTTGGCAAACCCAGATGTATTTCCTCGGTTAAAAACACTGAATTTATTCCGCAACGATATTGGTGACGAGGGAGCTTTCGCATTTTCTCGCTCAAAACCATTCATTAATTTAAGATTTTTTTATATAGGTGAAAATAATCTTACTGATAATGGTGCAGTAGCACTCATTAATTCAAACTCATTCCCAAGCCTTGAAGTTTTGGATATGGTGAAAAATCATTTAGGTGAAAAAACTGTGATCGCTTCTTTTAAGACCCGGAAAAATAAAAAAATTCAAATTATTATCCGATAACTTTAGTGGCATAAAGTACATGCCTTAGAATTAGTAAATTTTAATTTAAGCTTGTTTTTTTATACTAAAATCTATGAATAGGACAGGGGAAATTATTGTATCAGTAGTTTTATTGTCTAGTTTATTTGCCGCTGCACTAGTTTCGGCAGACGAGCGATATCCTTACCCGTCTATCGGTGACGGTAAAACTGGTATAGAGGTAGCGCTTACTTTAGTTGATGGAATTACTGCTGATCCGCAGGGGAATATATACATTTCGCATCGTTCTCAGAATCGCATACGAAAACTTAGCCCGAATGGTATTATCACTACGATTGCAGGTAATGGTATTGCTGGATTTTCTGGTGATGGAGAGTCTGCTCTGAAATCTTCTTTGAGTTTTCCCGCTGGTTTAGCTTTTGATAAAGGTAACCTTTACGTAGCTGACCGTAATAATCATCGTATCCGAAAAATTGATTTAAATGGAATTATTACTACGGTTGCTGGAACAGGGAAACCAGGTTGTTGCAACGATAATGGTCTTGCCACAGAGGCTAGTCTTCATTTTCCTTCAGACGTTGATATTGATTTAGAAGGAAATTTATATATTTCAGATAGATCTAATAACCGTATTAGAAAAGTTAATTCTGCTGGAATTATTACAACTATAGCTGGATTAGGGAAACCTGGTTATAGGGGAGATTTTGGGCCGGCGAAGGAATCTCTTTTAAAACATCCATTTGGTATTAGTCTTGACGATAAAGGAAATATTTTTATTGCTGATCGAGGTAATAACCGGGTACGTAAAATTGATCAACTAGGAATCATTACAACCATAGCAGGGGATGGCACTCACTCGTTTGGTGGAGATTATGGTCCGGCAAATCAGTCGAGTTTAGCATTCCCAACAGATGTGATTGTTGATTCATTGGGAGTAGTTTACATAGCTGACCGTAATAATAACCGTGTGCGTAAAATTGACCGGTCAGGTGTCATTACTACTTTAATGGGACTCAGTCAGACAGAATTTAATGGAGATAACGAAATTGCTGCTGAAACTACTCTGCACCTTCCGTTTGCTTTAACTTTGATTGGTGAAGATCGTTTGTTGGTTGTTGATAGAAATCATTTTCGTATTAGAGAGGTTAAACTTCAAAGCAGTAAAGTTGCAACGATTGCTGGGAATGGAAATTTTTTATTCAAAGGAGATGGAGGACCTGGTAGCGGTGCCACTTTAGAGGCACCTTCGGGTATTGCACTAGATAGTAAAGGGAATATTTTGTTTGTAGATCGTCTTCATCAACGAATTCGAAAGATCGACAATAAAGGCTTTATTGATACTGTTATAGGAAATGGCAAGCAGGGAAACGAAGGTAATGGTCGAGCGAGCATTGAGGCAACACTTCACCTTCCAGAGGTTTTAATTATAGATAGCGAAGACAACCTGTATTTAACGCAACGCTCCGGCAATGCTTGGATTATTCGTAAATCTAATACTGAGGGTATTATTTCGCACTATGCTGGAAATGGAAGGCAAGGAAATTCAGGAGATGGGGGACCTGCTATAGATGCTTCGTTTCATACTATTAGTGACATCGCAGCGGATGAAAGCGGTAATATTTATGTTGCTGATTCAATTAATAGAAATATTCGTAAGATTGATAAACATGGCATTATTTCTACGATTGCCGAAGACAGTTTAGAGGCTCTTGGGACAGAAGTGCACCCCAATGGAATTGTGGTAGATAAAATAGGTGGTATTTATTTTTCGGATTCGGGTAGCAGTAAAATTTACAAAATAGGTGTAAATGGCGTTATTACATTAATTGCAGGGACTGGTGATTTTAATGATCTCGGTGATGAGGGACCAGCCATTGAAGCTGGTCTTAGATCACCTGGGGGTTTAGCAATTGGACCAGATGGGTTTTTGTACATTGCTGAGCAGACAACCCATCGTATTCGTAAGATTGATTCAAATGGGTTGATTACTGGATATGTAGGTACCGGAAAATTTGGATATTCAGGTGACGGAGGGCCAGCGACTGACGCGAATATAAAAACTCCCTTTCGTATGGATTTTGATAAGCAAGGAAATCTATATTTTTCTGATCGAGATAATAACCGTATTCGAAAAGTCAACACTAATGGTGTGATTACTACTATTGCGGGGCACAGTAATATAGGTTGGTTGCAGGATGGGCTAGAGGTTCGAATTACAGTGCACAATTTTCCATAATTATCTTATGAAAAAATTAGTTGTTTTTACACTAGAGTATAAAAGTATTTAGCGTTGAGCTTGAACCCGAATTCATATTTTTTTTGCAATAGCGAGTTCGTATAATTGTTTTAAATATTTATTATTTGGGTTTTCGAACTTTAAACCTACCTCATGAAAACTTTTATTATAAAGCGGGTCTTCTCTGAAAATCGAACGTGTACACTCGCATCTGATTGTGTAGGTATCCAGGTTTTTAATTTTTGGTATTTCTAAATCAAACGAGACACCCTCTTTAATCTGGTTTTTGGACTCTATGCATAAGCCCCCTGTAGATATATCTAGAATCTTTACCTTTGTGAATACTGTTTTTTCATCACCCTCCACGACCTCATAGTCCCCACCACTAGCTCTTACTATGCTCGTCAATTGTTTTATGCCTACGCGAATAAATGCTCTTTTATTTTTATTAATGGTCATAGACGTTATTTCATTATTTATAAATGTCTAGT
>Ga0209043_1000717_pt1 | contig 19905 bp, 17 predicted proteins | sample SaaInlV_100m_DNA_3_FD_184654 | JGI IMG/M metagenome (GOLD analysis project Ga0209043, IMG submission 184654) | Marine microbial communities from expanding oxygen minimum zones in the Saanich Inlet - SI037_S4LV_100m_DNA (SPAdes) (version 2) | ecosystem: Environmental > Aquatic > Marine >... | reverse complement strand
GCGCTTTTATCAAAACCGGCAGCTAAACCTATAGGGTTAGGTAATTTCTTATTAAATAATTTTGTTTCTAACATTTCCTCTTCAGCAACATCAAAAAAGCTTTTAGGTAAAAAATTTGCTTTTAGTGATTTAATTGCTAAATCGTGAGCCACTTCTGGATCTAGTGAAAATATGTAAGGTCTTAAAATAGAAAACATTAGTTATTTTATCTTTTCATTAATTAATTCAATTGTTTCATTAAGTCCAAAGAAACTTATGAAATAACCCATTCTTGGACCATTTTCTTCTCCAAAGACAACTTCATAAATAAGTTTGAACCAATCTCTTAAATTTTTTTCGTATCCATTTTCTTTTCCAATAGAATATACAAATGTTTGAATCTCTTCAGGCTTTAAAGATTGATCAATTTCTTTAAGTTTAAGAACTAAATTTTCTAAAGCCTTTTTTTCTTCAGAATTTGGTTTTTTAAATTTTTTGTTCGGCTCAACCTTATCTTTAAAATAATTAATAGCGTACTCAGTCAATCCATCTAAAATAGGATACTCACTGGGTTTTATTTCTTTGTGAAATTTATTTATAAATTTCCATAAAATTTCTTTATTGTCTGCATTACTTGATCCAACTAAATTTAATAGCATTGAAAAAGGCATTACTATTTTTTCTTTAGGAGGTTTTCCGTTATGAATATGCCATACTGGATTTAAAATTTGATCTTTATCTTTTTGATTAGGAAACTTTTCTATAAAAGATAAATATTCATCAACAGTTTTTGGAACAACTTCTGAATAAAGTTTTTTTGCTCTTTTTGGATTTGGATACATATAAAGCGATAAACTCTCCGGTGAAGCATACCTAAGCCATTGATCAATTGAAATTCCATTACCTTTTGATTTTGATATTTTTTCACCTTTCTCATCTAAAAATAATTCGTAAGCAAATCCATTGGGAGGAGTTTTGCCTAGCGATCTGCAAATTTTATTAGATAATATTGCGCTTTCCGTTAAATCTTTTCCATACATCTCGAAATCAACATCAAAAGTAAACCACCTCATAGCCCAGTCGACTTTCCATTGTAATTTACAGTTTCCGTCTAAAATTTTTGTTTCTATTTTTTCACCACTATTATCAAAAACTACTTTTCCTGTTTTTTTATCCATTTCTATTAATGGTATCTCCAAAACTTTTCCTGTTTTTGGACATAACGGTAAAAAAGGACAGTAAGTTTTTCTACGTTCTTCTCTTAAGGTAGGGAGAATAATATTCATAATTTCTTCATATTTTTCTAAAACTCTCAATAATGAATTATTGAAAACTCCGCTTTTGTAATTCTCAGTTGAGCTTTTAAAAATAAATTTAAAATTAAATTTATCAAGAAATTCTTTAAGCATTTCGTTGTTGTGTTCTCCAAAACTATTAAATTTCTTGAATGGGTCTGGAATGGCAGTAAGAGGTTTTCCTAGATTGTCTTTTAATACTTGATCATTGGGTATATTGTCAGGAACTTTTCTTAACCCATCCATATCATCCGAAAATGTAATTAATTCATGATTAGTTTTTTGGATATGGTTAAGTGCATTTATCATCATTGTTGTTCTTGCTACTTCACCAAAGGTACCTATGTGGGGCAATCCACTTGGTCCATAACCTGTTTGAAAAGTTATCTTATTCTTCTTGCCAATTATCTCTTTTCTATCTTTTAGAAGTTTTCTTACTTCTACAAAAGGCCATGAAGAGGTTGATTGTATTAAGTCTTTATCAAGCATAGTTAAGGTTTATTAAATTTTATGTGTAAAATACAGATATAATAGCATGATATTAAGTTGAATTTTGAATCAATTTAAATAATCTCACTTTTTATGGTAACTAACAAAACAGTTTTTTTTTTGATCGGCATATTGCTGATTGTGCTTGGTGCTTCAATGCTAGCTCCATATTCTATTCAATTATTCTATGAAGAAAATAGTCATAGTTTCATTTCATCTTCATTTGTAACAATTTTTATCGGAATTTTATTTGTTCTAGCTAATTTAGAAAAAGAATTTAAATTAAATTTAAGGCAAACATTTCTTTTTTCAACGCTTGCATGGTTCATGGTTGCCGTCTTTGGTAGCTTGCCTTTTTTACTTTCAGCAAGTGAATTCACTTTAAGTGAGGCATTTTTTGAGAGTATGTCAGGAATTACTACAACAGGCGCAACTATAATATCTGACTTAGATAATAGTCCTAAAAGTATTTTGTTATGGAGAGCCATTATGCAGTGGTTGGGGGGGATTGGAATAGTAGTTATGGCAATTACAATTTTACCATTATTAAAAGTTGGTGGTATGCAGCTTTTTAAGATGGAGGGACCAGATTCTACTGAAAAAATATTACCTCGTACTATTCAGGTAGCAACTATTATAATTTCTACATACATAGCCTTGACCTTTTTTTGCGGTCTATTTTATTGGATATTTGGAATGACAATTTTCGATAGCATATGTCATGCAATGACTACTATCGCTACCGGGGGTTTCTCAACGCACAACGACTCTATAGGTTTTTTTAAAAATTCTAATATAGAAATTATTGCAAGTATATTTATTGTTCTTGGTAGCATACCTTTCATTTCATATTTAAAATTTTCACAGGGGAATAGAAAAATTTTTTTTAATGACGTTCAAATAAAGGGTTTAATTTATTTATTAGTTATTTCAATAGTAGTAATGTTTATATATTTATTGTTTATTAATTTTGAAAGTAGTTTAATTGATAAAATTAGAATTTCTTCTTTTAATGTAATTTCAATATTGTCTGGCACAGGCTATGTAACTGATGACTTTGGGTTATGGGGAAAATTTTCTTTAGTTTTTTTCTTATTTTTAATGTTTATTGGTGGTTGTGCGGGGTCAACAGCATGTGGAATTAAAATTTTTAGACTTCAAATGCTATTAATTTTTTTAAAAGACCAAATTAAAAAACTTATTTATCCTAATAGTGTAATTATTACCAAGTATAATAATCAAAAAATTTCAGATGATTTTATGAAATCTGTCATTATTTTTATTTTTACCTTTTTGTTTATCTTTTTAATAATAGCTATGCTTTTATCAATAAGTGGTTTAGACTTTATTACCTCAATTTCTGGTGCTGCAAGTTCAATATCAAATGTTGGTCCTGGACTAGGAGAGGTGATTGGTCCAAATGGAAATTATAAAGCTTTACCAGATTTATCAAAATGGATTTTAACAGCTGGGATGTTACTTGGAAGGTTAGAATTATTTGCAGTGTTAGTTCTTTTTTTTCCATCTTTTTGGAGAAATTAAATTATGAAAATATATAAAAAAGATTCTTTAGCAGAAACATTCTCAGTTTATTTTGATCGAAGAATGGTTAAAATTTTATTACTTGGAGCAATTAGTGGCTTTCCTTGGGTTATCATAGGAAGCAGTCTAAGCCTTTGGTTGAAAGAAGATGGTTTGAGTCGAAGCACCATTGGTTGGGCGGGATTAATATTTGCAGTTTACGCATTTAATTATCTATGGGCTCCTATTATAGATAGAGTAAGAATTCCATGGTTAACGAACAAGATTGGTCATAGACGTGGCTGGATTGTCTTAATGCAAGCTATTATTTTAATTTGTTTGGTTTGTTGGAGTTTAATAAACCCAACTGCAAATTTAGCGTTAGTTATTAGTATAGGCTTAATTATTGCTATTGCTTCTGCTACTCAAGATATAACTGTTGATGCACTTAGAATTGAACAAATTGGGGAACACGAAGGAAAATCAATGCAGGCGGGTGCTGCGATGGCAGTAGTAGGCTGGTGGACAGGTTATAAATTGGGTGGTGTGGTAGCTTTAAATGCTGCAGAATTTTTTCAAGAGATAGGATTTGAAAACTATTGGCAAATTACCTTTTTAATTTTAGGGATTATAATAATAGCTTGCAATATAGGCTTAATGTTTATTAATGAAACTTTGTCAACTGACAGAAACTCCTCTCAAAAACTAAGAGAGAAATTGATTGAACAAAAGCTAGGTGTTTCTAATATAATTACAAAATCTGCTGCTTGGATTGCAGGGACTGTAGTTGGACCAGTATCTAGTTTTTTTAAAAAAAATGGCTTCAATATTGCACTAGCAATATTAGCGTTTATCTTTCTTTTTAAAATTGGAGAAGCTTTTTTAGGAAGAATGTCAGTAATTTTTTACAAAGAAATTGGTTTTACTAAGTCAGATATCGCACTTTATTCTAAAGGCCTCGGGTGGATTACTACTGTGATTTTTACTCTTCTAGGCGGACTGTTTGCAATTAGGTCTGGAGTCATTAAAGCTATGTTTATTTCTGGAATCTTAATGGCCTCAACGAATTTACTATTTTCTGTTTTAGCTTGGTCCGGAAAATCAGAATTATTATTTGCTATAGCTGTAATTTTTGATGATATGGCTGCTGCATTTGCGACAGTGGCTTTTGTTGCTTTTATCTCAATGCTTGTAGATAGAACTTATACGGCTACCCAATATGCTTTACTTGCTTCAATTGGAACTGCCGGAAGAACAACGCTCGCTGCATCTTCTGGTGCTTTAGTTGATTGGTTGAATGGGGATTGGGGCATTTTTTTTATTCTGACAGCAATCATGGTCATTCCTTCATTAATATTTCTCTACATGATTAAAGATAAATTAAATTTAAATGACTAAGTATTCTACAAACAATTTTTCTGTCATCAATTTACATAAAAAAGCGTCTGCCAAATCTGAAGTTGTCACTCAAATGATATATGGAGAAAGTTTTTCTATTTCAAAAAAAAAAAATAAGTGGCTCAAAATTAAAATTAAAGAAGACAATTATCAAGGTTATATTCAACGTAAAAATTATTCAGAATATTTAAAACCCTCCCATAAAATAAATAAATTAAGTGCTAAAATTTATAAATTACCTAATAAAAAAACAAAAATTAATGAACTTTCTTTTGGTTCAAAAATCAAAATTATAGATAAAAAAAATCAATTTTACAAATTTGCAAAAGGATGGATAGATAAAAATGATTTGTCATTAATTTCTTTTAAAGAAAAAAATTATTTTAAAAAAATTAATATTTTTAAAAATATAAAATATAAATGGGGAGGAAAATCTTTTAAGGGAATTGATTGTTCAGCTTTAGTACAAATTTGCCTACAATTTAATAACAAATTCTGCCCAAGAGATGCAAAAGATCAGCTTAAATATTTTAAAAAAAATATTAAATTAGATAATGTTAAAAAAAATGACATTATTTATTGGAAAGGTCATGTAGCGGTAGCATTGAATAACAAAAAATTAATTCATGCTTATGGGCCAATGAAAAAAACTGTCATAATGGAAATTGATCAAACCATTAAAAGAATAAATGAAACTGCTAATTTAAAAGTGATTGGAATAAAAAGGCTGTAAAAGACAAGAGGTAGTTTCAGTCTCCCTCCACTACCTCTTAATATTGTTATATAAGATTCGTTAATTTAATTTAAGACTCTTATAAGTTGCATGTGGATATTAAAGCTAAATCTACTTTAATATTTTTCTGTATGCAAAAATCACAGCAAAAACAATTATTAAAGCTGCAATTCCTTGTTCACCTAGAGCATTAAGTAAATTAATTAAATTTTTAGTAACTTGAGAACCAAAAAAAGCTACATTTGGACCGAAAACTATTTCTGCAATCACTGAGACTGCTAGCAATAAAACACCAAGTTCTAGAAATTTATTTAAATATTTTGTTAATGTTGAAACCCAATTAAGCATATTTTTCCTTTTTAGAGCCACCCTAAATACTGATATAGGGTGGCTAATTTTAAAAGCTATTTCGAGGGAAGTAGCTTTGTTTTATTGTTACTTAAACAAATTTAGAATGATAATAGCTGCAATTAATCCAACTATTCCTGCATCACCTAAAGATTGTACTAAACCAATAATGTTTCCTGCTATTTCACCTACAAATGGAACATTTCCACCTAGTAGACTTACAGCAATACCTAACGCAAGTAATGAAACCACTACTTTTGTTAAGCTATCAAACATTGAAGTTAATCCTGAGATTGCTTTCATGTTTTCCCCCTTATTTATTAATAAAAATCGAAACGAATCAGATTCGTTTCGAATTATGTACTTTTATCATTCAAAGTTCCGGTAAACAGTAAAAAAGGCATATGTAGACTCATAATGGTCAAATTTATCAACATTTAGTGTAATTAAGTGCTCATTATGAGTCATTCTAAATGGCGGAGAGAAAGGGATTCGAACCCTTGAAACGGTTGCCCGTTTACACGCTTTCCAAGCGTGCGCCTTCAACCACTCGGCCACCTCTCCAATTAATAATCGTCAATTGATTTCACAAATTCTTCTATAAATTCTTTATTAGTTGGAAGTTTATTTTTTTTCATGTCTTTTTGTATTCTTTTATAATTTTTTTTTATACTATTAAGCATTCCAAAAAAGTTAATAAAATTTCTTTTTGCTACAAAGATACCTTTTTTGTCACCAATAACATGCTTAATGTCTTCAAAAATAATTACAGGCCTTCTTCGTGCCAATGCTTCTAGTAAAACCATTGGATGTCCTTCGGTAAAAGATGGTAAAATAAAAATATTATGCTCATCATAGTTTTTTATTAGTTTTAATTTGTTATTTTGAGCAGGTAGAATTTTGACATTGCTTTGATTTAAATTGTAAGAGGTCTCTTTCTCGGCCCCTACAATTGTGAGTGAAATATCTCTTTTATTTTTAATTAAATTTGTTAGAGAATAAATTCCTTTTTCTACTCTTATTCTTCCTACATATAATAATTTAAAATTTTTAATTTCTAAATTTTTTGACTGTCTTAACCAAATGGAGTCTAATTGAGAAGGGCTAACAATTTTTCCCTTTTTTCCTCTTAGAATATATTCTCTGCAACTAATTAAATCTGAAATAATAGCTATAATTGTAAACATTATATGATAAATAACGGGTCCGACTTTACCTAGTATAGATCTGTACTCTCCATAACCATCACTTCTTAAATATACTATTGGTTTTTTACCTAAAATCTTTAACAATAAAGAAATTATAAATGTGTACGGTGTGATTGAAATTATTAAATACTTTGTGTCTTCTACTTTCGCAGCTGCTACAGCAGACGTAATATAAGATAATAGACTGTTAAATACTGAAATTTTCTTAATTTTAATTTCATGTATTCTTTTTTTTTTTGATTGTCTTGCAAATAAATTTACTTCAAATTTTTTATTTAGACCTTCTGGGGTGGATTTAAGATCTATATTATCACAATAAAATTTTCCATCTTTTGATGAAACTGATTCATTTGAAAAAATAAATAACTTTTTTTTCATTAGGACTCTTTGTTAATTTTTAGAACGCCTATAAATGCCTCTTGTGGGATTTCAACTTTACCAAATTGTTTAGATCTTGCCTTACCTCTTTTTTGTTTTTTTAGTAATTTTTTCTTTCTATCACCAGCCCCACCTCCATGAATTTTAGTCAAAACATCTTTTGAAAAGCCTTTAATTGACTCTCTTGCAACAATTTTTCCTCCTATTGCGGCTTGGATAGGAATCATAAAATTATGTCGCGGAATTAAATCTTTTAATTTTTCACAGACTTGCCTTCCTGTAGTCTGAGCAAAATCTTTATGTATTATCATAGCTAATGCATCCACTGGTTCTGCGTTAACTAATATTCCAAGCTTAACAAGATCTCCTTCTTTATGTTCCGTAATTTCATAATCAAAACTGGCGTATCCGCTAGAAATAGATTTTAATTTATCGTTAAAATCAAAAACAACTTCGTTCAAAGGCATATCATACGATAGGACCGCTCTGTTTCCTGAATAACTTAAGTTTGTTTGCAATCCTCTTTTATCTTGGCAAATTTTTATGATGGAGCCTAGATATTCATCTGGTGTTATAATTGTAGCTTTAATCCAAGGTTCTTCTATCTTTAAAATTTGTGTTGGGTCAGGCATGCTTGAAGGATTTTGAAGATCCATAATATCTCCATTGCCTTTATGAACCTTATAAATTACTCCTGGTGTGGTTGTGATTAGGTTCACATCAAATTCTCTTTCCAGTCTTTCTGTAATAATCTCTAAGTGTAATAGTCCTAAAAAACCACATCTAAATCCTAAACCAAGAGCGCTAGAGGACTCTGCCTCATAAGAAAAACTAGCGTCATTTAACTTAAGTTTGCCTAAACCGTCTTTCAGTTTTTGGTACTCTGAGCTATCAACAGGAAATAAACCGCAAAATACAACTGGTTTACTTGGCTTGAAGCCTGGTAAAGGATCGGTTATTGCGTTTGATGCATCACATATAGTGTCTCCGACTTTTGTCTCTGATAATGATTTAATACCTGTGATTATAAATCCTATTTCACCTGAATTTAACTCATTAATGTCGGTTGGTTTTGGTGTAAATACTCCTACTTTTTCAACAACATAGTCTTGATTATTAGACATTAATTTTACTTTCATATTTTTTTTTAATTTTCCATTAATAACACGAACTAGAATGACTACACCTAAGTAGCTGTCATACCAGCTATCCACTAATAAACATTTTAATTTTTCATCGATAATCCCATTTGGGGCAGGTAAATTGTTAACAATCGCTTCAAGAATGTCGTTTATGCCTTCTCCTGTTTTGCCAGAACATGAAATAGCATTTGTTGTTTCAATTCCTACTACATCTTCAATTTCTTTTTTTGTTTTTTCTATATCTGATGCGGGTAAATCAATTTTATTCAATATAGGAATAACCTCATGATTGATTTCCAAAGCTTGATAAACATTTGCTAAAGTCTGAGCTTCAACTCCTTGGGTGCTATCTACAATCAATAATGATCCTTCACATGCAGATAATGACCTGCTCACTTCATATCCAAAATCAACGTGTCCGGGTGTGTCTATTATATTTAAGATGTATTCTTTTCCATCTTTAGCTTTATAGTTTAATTTAACTGTTTGAGCTTTTATCGTAATACCACGTTCTCTTTCTATATCCATTGAATCTAACACCTGTTGTTTCATTTCCCGATCTGTTAAGCCTCCACATTTATGAATAATCCTATCGGCTATAGTGGATTTGCCGTGATCAATGTGCGCAATAATAGAAAAATTACGAATTCTTTTTATATCTGACATTAGGACCTAATCGTGGCGCCAGTTTTTTCACTTACTATTTTAATAATATCTTTGCTAATTTGATCTAAATCACTTTCAGTCAAAGTTTTATTAAAAGCTTGTAATGTAACATTTATGGCAACCGATTTTTTTCCTTTAGGAATATTCTCACCTTCGTATATATCGAATGTAGTGACTTGTTGTATTATTTTCTCATCTACTTCTTTAATTATTTTTTCAAGAACTCCTATTTTGAAAATACTATCTATTACAAAAGCAAAATCTCTTTCAGATTTTTGAAAATCTGAAACTTGAAAACTTTTCTTGCTTTGTCTTAATTTTTTATTCGGTTCAGGTATATTCTTTAAAAAAATCTCAAAACCAAAAATATTTTTTTCTTGAAAATCTAAATTTTTAATCAAAGCTGGGTGTAGCTCTCCAAAATAAGCTAGGTGTGGCCCTTTCTCAGATTTTAAATTAATAGAGCCTGATCTTCCTGGATGATAGCAATGCTTAGTATTGTCACTTACAAATAAATCTTTTTGTTGAATTCCAAGCTCTACTAAAGTTTTAATTACATCACTTTTAACATCAAACACGTCAACATTTCTCTCTTTATCTAGCCAACTTTTTCTATTTATTTTTCCTGATTTTAAACCGCCAACAACTATCTGCTGTTCTCCAGGATTTTTTCCAAAGAATGTTGGTCCTATTTCAAATACAGATGAGTCTTCATATCCTCTATCTTGATTTTTTTTAAGGTGTATAGCCAAATTTGAAAAGATAGATCTTCTTAAAACATCTAAATCTGATGAAATAGGATTAAAAATTGGAATTACTTTTTCTCCTTTTGAAAATTGTTCATCAATTTTAGAGTCGGTGAATGACCATGTAACAGCTTCTAAAAATCCTTTTGAAGCTAAGGCTCTTTGAGATAAATGAAAGAGTTTCTGTTTAAAATTTAAGGTTTCACTTAATCTATTTTTTTCTGGTTTTATTAATTTAATTTTATCAAAGCCTTTTATTCTAATTAATTCTTCAATTAAATCTTCTTCTAAATTAATATCTGGCCTCCATGTAGGGACAGTTACCTTAAGATCTTTTTTATCTTTTGCACATTTAAAACCAAGGGAAGACAATATTTTATTTGCTTCATTGATATTTATAGGAATTCCTATTATTTTCTCAAATTTTTTAATTTCAAACTTTATAGTTTTATTTTCTTGTTTCTGTTTACCAGTAATTATAAATTTGCTTGCCTCACCACCACAAATTCTAATAATTAATTCTGCTGCTGTTTCTAATCCTTCTTTTATCGAATTTGGGTCAATTCCTCTTTCAAACCTATATTTTGCATCAGTATTAATATTTAGTTCTCGAGCTGTTTTTCTAATGGAAGAAGGTAAAAAATAAGCTGCTTCAAGTAGTATATTTTTTGTGTTTAATTCTGTTGATGTCGACTTTCCGCCAATAATACCTCCTAGACCTAAAACACCGGATTTATCTGAAATAACACACATGCCTTTTTTTAATTTATATTTTTGACTATCTAATGCTTCAAACTCCTCACCATCTTTGGAATCTCTAACTATTATTTCTTTATTTATTTTATCTGCATCATAAGCGTGAAGAGGTCTATTAAGATCAAACATCACGTAATTTGTTACATCAACCACCGCAGAAATTGGCTTGAGCCCTAATGCTATTAGTTTTTTTTTAAGCCAATCTGGGCTTTCTTTATTAGCAATATTTTTTATATAACAACTTCCAAAAGCTATGCATCCTGGAACTTTATCTTTGGCGATTGAAGTTTTTATTGAATGTTTGGCTGTCTGTTTTATTTTTTTTATTTTGGTTTGAATTAATTTTCCAACACCTGCTGAGGAGAGATCTCTAGCTATTCCTCTTATACCTAAGCAATCTGGTCTATTCGGTGTAATTGAAATATCTATAGACTTTTCTGATTTTGTATTAAAATAGCTTTTACCTATATTTTTTTCTTTATTTTTAAGTTCTATTATTCCATCACTTTCATTTGATAAATTTAATTCACTTTCTGAACAAAGCATTCCTCTTGACTCGATGCCTCTTATTTTTGCAACCTTTAATTCAAATTTAGTCTTAGGTATTACTGCTCCAGGAGGGGCATAAATAGTTACGAGACCTTCTCTTGCATTTGGTGCACCACATACAACTTTCAATATTTCACTACCTCCTAATGACACATCACAAACTTTTAATTTATCTGCATTAGGATGTTTTTCTGTTTTGATAATTCTTGCAACTTTAAAAGCACTCATCTCTCCAGAATTTTCTTTTATACCTTCTACTTCAAGACCAATATTTGTGAGGTGGTTTATAATTTCGGATTCGTTAGCCTTAGTATTTAAATGCTCTTTAAGCCAAGGAATAGTGATTATCATTTGCTTAAACCCCTGTAATTTGTAGGAACGTCTAAAGGGTCGAAACCAAAATGATTTAACCATCTATAATCTGTTTCAAAAAAAGCCCTCAGATCATTAATTCCATACTTTAGCATTGCTAAACGATCTATACCGATACCAAAAGCAAAACCTTGATACTCTTTGGGATCAATTTTTACATTTTTTAAAACATTAGGATGAACCATTCCACATCCTAAAACTTCTAACCATTTATCACCTTCACCAATAACTATTTTATCATTTTCAATTTTATAACCAATATCAACCTCAGCAGAAGGTTCTGTAAAAGGGAAATGGCTTGGTCTGAATCTCATTTTTACGTTTTTAACTTCAAAGAACTCTTTAATAAAATAATCTAAACAACCTTTTAAATGACCCATGGTAATATTTTTATCTATATGCAAACCCTCAAGTTGATGAAACATTGGTGCATGTGTTTGGTCGCTATCACATCGATATGTTCTTCCAGGTACAATTATTTTAAAGGGTGGTTTTCCACCAAGCATGGTTCTAATCTGAACAGGTGAAGTGTGAGTTCTTAATAATAGTTTTTTATTTTTCTCTAAATAGAAAGTATCATGCATATCTCTGGCTGGATGATCTTCTGGTGTATTTAGGGCAGTAAAATTGTTATATTCATTCTCAACATCAGGTCCTTCTTTCACTGAAAAACCAATCTCAGAAAATATTGACGATATCTCGTCTATTACTTGTGAAACTGGATGAATTTTTCCTTGTCTTGTAGGTCTAATAGGTAAAGTAACATCAATTTTTTCATTTTTTAATTTTTCATTAATTTCATTAGTTTCAATCTCTAGAAATTTTTTTTCTATTTGATTTGAAAGATTATCTTTAATTTTATTTAAGTTTGACGCAAAATCTTTTCGCTTTTTTGGATCTAAAGATCCTAAATTTTTAAATTGAGAAGTAATATAACCATTCTTGCCAAAGAACTCTGTTTTAATATTTTGCAAATCTTCTGCAGATTTTACAGAGTCTATTTTTGCGTTAAATAATGAACTTATTTTATCTAAATCACTCATTAGGTAATTGATTTTTTATATTATGTTGAGATTAAATCAAAGACCCTTTTAAGCTAAGGATGATTGAACCTTTTTTACTACAGATTTAAAGGCTTCTGGATTATTATAAGCTAATTCAGCTAATACTTTTCTGTCTAGTTTAATTTTCGATTTAGTTAAACCGTTAATAAATTTTGCGTAAGTTAATCCTTCTGCCCTTACACCTGCGTTAATTCTTTGTATCCATAGAGATCTAAATTCTCTTTTTTTTGCCTTTCTATCTCGATAAGCATATTGCATTGCTTTTTCCATAGCTTGGCGAGCTATTCTGATAGTATTTTTTCGTCTTCCTCTTTGACCTTTGACTGCTTTTAAAACCTTATTATGTTTTGCTCTACTTACTACACCACGTTTAGTTCTAGCCATATTATCCTCTTAAATTATACGGCATGTACGATTTAACAATTTTAGAATCTTGTTTTGTCATTATAGTAGTGCCTCTTTGTTTTCTTATCTGTGAATTTGTTCTTTTAATCATACCATGTCTTTTATTAGCTTGTGGCATTTTAATCTTGCCAGAAGCGGTAAATCTAAAACGCTTTTTTGCGGAGCTTTTTGTTTTAAGTTTTGGCATAAATATTTCGATTTTATATAGGCATTAATTAATGTTTACAAGCCGCTTTTATGAGTTATTTAAAGAGGCTGAATGATCATAACCATTTGACGACCTTCAAATTTTGGCTTGCTTTCAACTTTTGCCACATCTTTAGTTTCATCGATAATCTTATTCATCAAATCTTTACCTAACTCTGTATGTTGCATTTCTCGTCCTTTGAATTTTACTGTAAATTTAACCTTGTCTCCTTTTGTAATAAATTTTTTTGCATTTTTTATCTTAAAATTATAATCATGCGCTTCAGTACCCGGTCGTAATTTAATTTCTTTTAATGAAACAGTTTTTTGTTTTTTTTTTGCTTGATTAGCTTTCTTTTGTAAATCATATTTATATTTACCCATATCCATAATTTTACAAACTGGTGGGTTAGCATTTGGAGAGATTTCTATTAAATCTAAACCCTCTTCCTTAGCTAATTCAATCGCCTTGTTAAGAGGTAAAGTTCCTAGATTTCCTCCGTCACTACCTATAACTTGTACGTCTAAAGCTCTAATTCTTTCATTGGCTTTAGGTCCTTGAGGTTTACTTCTTCTTTGGAAATAATTTGGTTTAAAACTTGACACTTAATTTAAAGGCAACTTATTTGAGGCTAACATATTTTTTATAAAATCTTCTTTTTTCATCACTTCTTGTTTATCTGAACCTAACTTTCTAACTGTTACTGTATTTTCTGCAACTTCTTTTTTACCACAAACGATAATAAATGGAATTTTTGCTAGAGAATGCTCTCTAACTTTATAATTTATCTTCTCATTTCGTAAATCCATTTCACATTTTATACCTTCTTTAAATAGATCTTCAAATAACTTTTTTACATATTCATTGTTCTCTTCTGCTATGGGACACACTACTGCTTGTGTTGGAGAGAGCCAAAAAGGTAATCTACCTGCATAATTTTCTATTAAAATTCCTATAAATCTTTCCAATGAACCAAACAAAGCTCTATGCAACATGACTGGAACTTTTTTATTTCCATCTTTTGCAACATATGATGCGCCCAGCCTATTAGGCAAATTTAAATCAACTTGTAATGTTCCACATTGCCAGTCTCTTCCAATAGCATCTCGTAAAACAAATTCAATTTTAGGGCCGTAAAAAGCTCCTTCCCCTTTATTTATTGTGTATTCAAGTTTTGATTGTTTAATAGCAGATAAAAGAGCTGCTTCAGATTTATCCCAAACACTATCGTCGCCTACTCTTTTTTCTGGTCTATCTGAATATTTCAAGACAACATTTTCAAAACCTAGATCTTTATATATTTCTAAAATTAAGTTAGTAACAGTTAAAGACTCTTGCGTAATTTGATCCTCTGTACAAAATATATGTGCATCATCTTGGGTAAACGCTCTTACTCTTAACAAACCATGTAATGCGCCTGAGGGTTCGTATCTGTGCACCTTTCCAAACTCAGAAAGTTTTAGTGGCAAATCTCTATAACTTTTAAGACCTTGATTAAAAACTTGAATACATCCAGGACAATTCATTGGCTTCACTGCAAATGTTTTTTCATCTGGTGTTTCTGATGTAAACATATGTTCACCAAATTTATCCCAATGACCAGATTTTTCCCATAATGTTTTGTCCAGCAATTCAGGTGTATTTATCTCTTTATAACCTGCCAATCTTTGTTTTGCTCTCATGTATTCGACCAGCCTTTGAAACAAAAGCCACCCTTTTTCATGCCAAAAAACTGCTCCCGGACTTTCTTCTCGAAAATGAAATAGATTCATCTCTTTACCAAGTTTTCGATGATCTCTTTTCTCAGCCTCCTCTAATCTTAGTAAATAATCATCCAATTCTTTTTTTGTAGACCAACAAGTTCCATAGATTCTTTGAAGCATTTCATTATTTGAGTCTCCTCTCCAATATGCTCCTGAAACTTTATTTAATTTAAAAGCCTTGCCTATTTTTCCTGTTGAGGCAAGATGAGGCCCTCTACACAAATCATGCCATTTTCCATGATGATAAATTGAAACTTCTTCACCCGATGGAATACTTTCAATAATTTCAGCTTTATATTTTTCGCCAATTTTAAGAAAGTGTTTTATAGCGTCATCTCTTTTCCAAACTTCTCTATAAGTTTTTTCATCACGATCAACAATTTCAGACATTTTTTTTTCTATTTTTTTTAAGTCCTCTTCTGTAAACGGTTCTTTTCTTGAAAAATCATAATAAAATCCATTATCAATTACAGGTCCTATAGTTACTTGCGTGCCTGGATAAAGCTCTTGAACAGCCATTGCTAAAATATGAGCAGCGTCATGTCTAATAACTTCCAGACCCTCCTTATCCTTTGGGGTAATAATTCTTACTTTAGAGTCTTTTGTTATTTGATGACTTAAATCTTTTAGATGCCCATCAACTTCCATAATAAGAGCAACTTTTTCTAGAGATTTGCTGATTTTTTTCGTTAGCTCGAAACCGTTTATAGACTTCTCAAAGTCTATTTTTTTTCCATCTAATAATTGAATTTGAGGCATTAATTTTTTAATAATTTTTTATATTCATTAAGATTTGTGTCACACATTGTTTCAACATCAAATTTTTTTATAACGTTTTTTCTACCTTCGTTTCCTATTGATTTTAATTCATCTTGAGTTAATTGAATAACAGTATTTAAACTTTTCGCAAGTTCTCTTGGATCATCAAACTTATATAAAAATCCAGATTTTTTGTTTAGAATTGTTTCTTTTGATCCACCAATATCACTTGCGATTATTGGTTTGCCCATTGATTGGGCCTCAACTGATACTCTTCCGAAAGCTTCTGGTTCAATTGATGCTGAAACAACAATGTCGGCTAAAGAATAGGCTAAAGGCATTTCTTTACAGTGATTAATGAATTTAATTTTTTTATTTAAACTATATCTTTCAACTAAATTTATAAGTTTTTTTTTATATACTGTTCGTCCCTGATCAGATCCAAGTATTATAGCCTGAAAATTTGTATAATTATAATCTTCAATTAATATATTTAAAGATTCAATAAATTTTTCTTGACCCTTCCAATACGTGAGTCTTCCGGGCATTAAAATTATAAAATTGTTAGATTTGATCTCCCATTCCTGCTTCAATTTTTCTTGTTTTAGTATTGAAATATTTTTTTGATTATAATAATCAACATTTATTCCTCTAAAAATTACTCTTAATTTTTTTTCTTTTTTCAGATATTCACTATAATTTTCATTGATATGACTAAAAATGAAATTTGAACCTGCAATTGTTAATTTTGCTCTTAACATAACGCTATTATAAAATTTTTTAAATTTACTCTTAAAATTATAAGTTCCATGAAAAGTTGTAACAAAAGCTCTATTGGTTAACAGACAAGCTAAATAACAGGACCAAGCCGGTGCCCTACTTCTTGCATGCACTATATTGATTTTAAAAAAAATTATAAATAAAGATAAAGCTAAAGTATTAAATATTATTAATATTGGATTTTTAGAATGCACAGGTAGTCTAAATATTTTGACTTTTTCTTTTTTGATAAATCTTAATAATTCTCCACCAGATGTTGCAATAAACGAGCCACATTGTTTCTCTGCTAAATAATGTGCAATATCATAACAGCCCGTTTCAGCTCCACCATAACCAAGCTTAGGTATTACCTGAAGAACATTTATTTTTGTACTCATGTTAATAGTTATATATAATAACAAAATAAAATACTCATATGAAAAAATTTAAATATTTAAAAATTTCAAATACAAAAAAACTAAGATTTATAGACAATTATTATAAAAACAAACTTTATATAGTTTTTCTTCCGGGCTTTATGTCTGATATTGATGGAAAAAAACCTCAAGCTTTTAAACAATATGCAGTAAAAAATAAATTAGGTTTTTTAGCTATTGAATATTCTGGACACGGTAAATCGTCTGGCAAGTTTACAAAGGGGAATATAACTATATGGTCTAATGATGCTAAGAATTCTATTAAAAGAATTGTTAAAAAAAATAAATTTATACTTATTGGTTCTAGCATGGGTGCCTGGATTTCTTTAAATCAGTTTAAATATTTTGAAAATCAAATTTTAGGTTTTGTTGGCATAGGCTCAGCTCCTGAATTTCTTGAAAGACTAATGTGGAAAAAGTTTCCAAAAAAAAATAAACATGAAATTATTACTAAGGGATTAAGTGTTATTAAGAATGGAAAATACGAATATCCTATTACCGCTCAACTAATTAAAGATGGAAGAAAAAATAAGATCTTATCTAAAAAATTAAGATCAAAAATTAAAGTAACTATGGTTCATGGTGTTAAAGATGAGGTTGTGCCAGTATCTTTTTCAAGAAAAGTTCTTACGGTATTCCCTAATGCGAAAAAAAAGTTGGTAGAAATTAAAAATGGAGATCATAGCTTATCAAATAAAATCCATTTAAATAGAATAATTAAAGAATTAAATAGTATTGTTAAAAATATAGTCTAGTCCTTCAACATAAGTCGGGTACTTTAATTCATAATTAAAAAATTTTTTCATTTTTTTATTATCAACCTTTTTAGATTCTTGATAAAAATTTTTTAACATTTCACTTTCTATCTCATTTACTTCTATAGTTTTAGGCTTCTCTATTCCTAATAGTTTAACTCCATACATGGTGACTTCTTCTGCGGACACAGGTTGATTATCTGAAATGTTGTAAATTTCTTTTTTTTTGAAATTATTTAAAGAGCTGGATAAAATATTTGCAATATCCTCTACATGAATACGTGAAAAAAAGTGATTTTTTTTATTTATTATCTTAGCTTCTCCTAATTTTAATCTCTTTAAAATATTAAATTGATTTGAATAAATTCCTGATAATCTAAAAATTTGAAGTGGTAAATCAAATTTACTCGCTAGTTGCATCCATTCTTTTTCAACTTTAAGTCTTTCAATACCATTTGGTGAGTTCGGTTTAGTTTCACTGTTTTCATCTACCCATTCTCCATTATGGTTTCCATAAACACTAGTTGCAGAAAGATATGTAATCCATTTAAATTTACTTGACTTAAAATATTTTTTTAGATGTTTTAAAACAATATCTACTCCACTAATTGGAGCTATAGATAGAAGAATGTGATCTGCTTCCTCAAATTTTGATATAAAATTTTTATCAAAACCTTCTTCTGTAAATTGAAAGCTTTCGTAACTTATTTTTTCAAATTTTTTATTAGTAGACTCTTCTCGTGACGTGGTCGTTAATTTAAAGGGAATGTCTTGGTCATTTAATTTTTTAATAAAATTTTTTGCGACTTGGCCGAAACCAAAACAAATAATATTTTTTGTCTTCATTTAGCTGACCTTTTTAATAGTAGATTTTAATGTAATTGGGTTATCCAGTTTATCTAACATCTCTACAGGACAAATTTGTTTGAATTTTTTTAGCTCAACTTCAAAATCATCCAATATTTCTTTAGCTACTACTGAGTTAGTTTCTTTTAAAAATTCATTTAAATTTTCTTTCAAAAATGTTTTCCAAAAATCTGTTTCGATTTGTTGCCAAATAATTGAAGCCGGATTAGCAAAATTCTCAAATTCATCTTTCGTATCATATACAAATGCCATTCCACCTGTCATACCTGCTCCAAAATTATCACCAACCGAGCCTAATATAATTGCAGTTCCACCAGTCATATATTCACATCCGTGTGCACCACAACCTTCAATTACTGACAGACTTCCTGAATTTCTTACAGCAAATCTCTCTCCGGCTTGCCCAGATGCAAATAATTTTCCTGTGGTTGCACCATATAAAACTGTATTACCAATGATTGTATTTTCATTAGAAATAAGTTTGTTTTTTGAGGAAGGATAAACAGTAATAGTTCCACCGGATAATCCTTTTCCAACATAATCATTACAATCTCCTTCTACTATCAGCTTGATGCCTTTAGTTAAAAATGCTCCAAGTGATTGTCCTGCTGAACCTGTTAACTTTATATTAATAGTATCATCTGATAATTTGTTATTACCATATGTCTTGTAAATATAATGGGACAGTCGAGTTCCTACAGATCTAGATGTATTTTCAACTTCATAATTAAAGTTATTTTTTTTATTTGGATCAATATTTTTTTTTATATCTGACCAAATTTTTTCATCAAGATTGTCTGGAACTTTATTAATATGTTTATCTTTACAGTATCTTGGGTTTTCACCAGGATCAGCTTGAACAAGTAAAGGATTTAAATCTAAATCATCTAGATTTGATGCTCCTTTATTTACTTGAGACAATAAATCAGTTCTACCAATAATTTCATTAATTGACTTAAATCCTAGTGAAGCAAGTATTTCTCTTACCTCAGTTGCAGCAAATTTAAATAAATTAACAACTTTTTCAGGAGTACCTGTAAATTTTTCTCTTAAAGATTTATCTTGGCTACAAACACCAACCGGACAAGTATTAGAATGACATTGTCTTACCATAATACACCCCATTGCAACTAGTGAAGATGTGCCCATTCCATATTCTTCGGCTCCCATCATTGCAGCCATTACAACATCTCTTCCTGTTTTTAACCCTCCATCAGTTCTTAATGTAACGTTATGTCTCAAGTTATTTAATGTAAGAATTTGGTTTGCTTCCGTTAACCCCATCTCCCAAGGTATGCCTGCATACTTAATGCTAGTTTGAGGGCTTGC
>Ga0209043_1000710_pt1 | contig 19975 bp, 17 predicted proteins | sample SaaInlV_100m_DNA_3_FD_184654 | JGI IMG/M metagenome (GOLD analysis project Ga0209043, IMG submission 184654) | Marine microbial communities from expanding oxygen minimum zones in the Saanich Inlet - SI037_S4LV_100m_DNA (SPAdes) (version 2) | ecosystem: Environmental > Aquatic > Marine >... | reverse complement strand
CAGCCAGGAAGAAATGGATCAACGTTTTGAGGAAATATATAGTCAAGTCAACTGCATATTGCTAGCAGGAGTGCTTGAAGGGGTGGCCATCTATTTTTATGAAATTGCAAAAATTTCTAAAGAAGAACTGGATGGTTTCAGAGATCGCCCTGAAGAATATTTATTTGAACGATTTGGTGGTGGCAATTACAAACTGAATTTTTTTGAAGGTCCTTCCTTTGTTGTTTGCGTTAATTTTAAGCCCAAGGGCGAATCAAAATGGATTCACCTGCTTCCTGAAAAAGCAGGAACAAATCCTAAACCTGCCTGATATGAATTTCCCAAATTACTGATGAACAAAAGTACATTACTAGGTGATGAATTAATAGATCATTTAAGTCGGGTTCAGGATTGCATTGGCGAGCCAGAACGACCGGTTACCGTAGAAGGTTTGCGAGGTTCTGCCAGGGCCTATTTTCTTTCTCGTTTGCATCAATTGAAAAAAGGTCGACCGATATTGATTGTGACAACCGATCAAATTCGCGGTGAATTGTTGTTAGAAGATTTAAAGTATTTTTTTCACTACGCAAATCTGAAAACCAAACCCCTTTGTTTTCCATCTTGGGAATTATTACCCTATGAGTCTCTTTCCCCTTTAAGTGAAATTTCTGGTGAAAGACTTGAAATTCTTAATCGGCTAAGAAACGGAGAAAATCTTTTTTTGATTGCTCCTGTAGAGGCGATGATGCAAACCGTTATCCCACGTAGTTCCCTCGAAAGGAATGTGTTTTCGATAAAACCGAATGACGAATTAGAGCGTGAGTTCTTAGAGGCCAGTTTGACTGACAATGGATTTTCGCGCTCGTCTTTGGTGGAAAATAGATGCGAGTTCAGCGTTCGTGGAGATATCGTCGATTTTTTTCAACCGGGAGCGGAAAACCCTGTTCGGATAGAATTTTTTGGGGACACTATTGAGTCCATTCGAGAATTTGATGTTTTTTCTCAGATATCTATTACTAAGTTGAAGAGCATTGAGATTCTTCCCGTACGAGAAATTTGCTTGAGTAAGTCTGAAACTCAAGAAGGATTAAAGACAATTTCAAGACGATCAGAAGAGTTGGGTTTGGATGCTTCGCTAACTCAAGAACTGCGTGAAAAAATTGAGAACTTGGGCTTTTTCCCAGGAATGGAATTTCTGGCACCCTTCTTTTTTAGCAAGAGGGAAACGGTTTTTGATTATCTTCCTCAAAATACGCTTATAGCATTGGATGAGCCTGATCTGTTAATGGAAAAGAGCCGCCAGTTTGAAGACCTTATTGAATCTGAATTCAATAATTCCATTGAAAATTGCAGGGTCGCTGCTGCACCGGAAGAACTTTATCTCTCGTCTGCAGAGCTAGAAGGTAAATGTCAACGCCTGCATGGTCCTGTTATTTTAAATTCTCTAAAGGTCACAGAGGGACATTTGAATAGTGTGGATATCAAACGATTACCTCAAATGGTGGGAAACCTGAACTTCTTCTCCGATCAGATTCTTCGGTGGCAAAAGGAGGAGCAAAAAATTGTGATCGTTGCTCCCACCAAAGGTCAGATTAGTCGCATCCATGAACTGATGAATGAATGGGGATTGGATGCAGACGTGGACTTAGGGAGACTGAGCGAAGGCTTTCATTTTAAATCTGCCAATCTGATTTTTATTGCAGAACATGAAATTTTTGGCAGGTCACACAAACATCGGCATAGAAAAAAATCCAATTCCAAAAGTTTTCAAAGAGGGCTGAAAGATTTAAAAAAGGGAGACTATCTAGTCCATGTTGATTATGGCATCGGTCTTTATCTTGGAGTTAAAGAAATAAAGACTGATACCAGTAGAGGAGAGTTTCTTAATATCGAATATGCCGACGATGAGAAGCTTTACCTTCCTATGGAAGGGTTGGGCTTTGTTCAGAAATATGTGGGTGGCTCCGATGCGCCTCCGCCTTTAAGTAAAATGGGAGGAGTTGCATGGAAAAGACAAAAGAAAAAAGTTAAAGAATCTATTGAAGCTATGGCTGGGGATTTATTGCAGCTCTATGCATCCAGAGAGCTTGCTAAAGGGCAAGCTTTTTCAGCGAACACACTATTGGTGAGTGAATTTGCGGACTCTTTTGAATACGAAGAAACAGATGACCAGTTGAAAGCTATAGAAGAAGTAGAAAATGACTTGGAAAGCGATAAGCCTACAGATCGACTCATTTGTGGTGATGTGGGTTATGGGAAGACAGAAGTTGCCATGCGGGCGGCATTCAAAGTTGTTCTGGATAAAAAACAGGTGGCGGTGCTGGTGCCGACTACGATTCTTGCGCAACAACATTTGCAGACGTTTCAGGAACGTTTCAGGGAATATCCTGTCAGCATTGATATGGTCAACCGTTTCAGAACACCACGCGAGCAAAAAGCGACATTGGAAAAATTAAAACGAGGTGAGGTGGATATCATTATTGGAACCCATCGACTACTTTCCAAGGACGTGGAGTTTGCTTCGTTAGGGCTGATCGTGGTGGATGAAGAGCAAAGGTTTGGAGTGAAGCACAAAGATAAATTAAAAAAACTCAGAAACTCGGTAGATATTTTAACCCTTACCGCAACACCGATTCCACGCACTCTGCATTTTTCCTTGATGGGAGTAAGGGATTTAAGTGTGATAGAGACTCCACCGCTGGATCGACTCGCTGTTAAAACATTTATAAGAAAATTTGATGAAGAGGTGATTCGTGATGCGATTTTGCGAGAAGTGGACAGAGGTGGGCAGGTTTTTTTCGTGCACAATAAAATCCACAGCATCCACTCTATTGCTGAATTGATACAAAGACTGGTGCCAGGAGTTGTGGTCGATATTGCACATGGTCAATTGCCAGAGCATCAACTTGAAAAAGTTATGAAAAGGTTTCTCGATAAAGAGGTGGATGTTTTACTTAGCACTTCTATTGTTGAATCTGGTCTGGATATTCCTTCTGCGAATACCATTATGATCAATCGTGCCGATCAGTTTGGGCTGGCGCAACTTTATCAGTTGCGTGGTCGTGTGGGTAGGTATAAGCATCAGGCCTATGCCTATTTATTGATCCCGGGTGTCGGGATTTTGAGCAATGAGGCGCGCAAGCGTCTTGAAGCGATGGAAGAGTTGAGTGAATTGGGAGCAGGGTTTCAAATGGCGGCAAGAGATATGGAAATAAGAGGTGTTGGTAATATGCTGGGCAGTAATCAGTCTGGGCATATTGCTTCTGTGGGTTTCGATCTTTACTGCAAGCTGGTTGAGGATATGGCTAAGGATATTCGCGGGGAAAAGGTGGAAGCCAGAATAGATACAGAAATGAATCTTATGATAAAGGGTTTTATTCCCAATGAATATATTCCCGATCTTAATCAGCGGCTGGATTTTTATCGAAGAATACAAATAGCCTCAGACAGAAATGAATGTATGGAGTTGTCGCGAGAAATGAGTGATAGGTTTGGTCCACGTCCAATACCGGTGGAGAAATTACTGGCGTTACTTGAAATTCGAGTATTGTGCCAGAGGTTACATATAAGCAAAGCGCAGATGAAAAATGGAGAGGTTTTTCTAACATTACTTCCCTCTACTCCACTCAGTGCCGAAGACCTTACGGCTATTCTTGATGAACGATTGAAAATGTTGTCTGAATTTCAGATAGGCATTCTTCTCGAGAGAAAGGGCTGGCAGACAGACCTGAAAAAGGTTTCTGAGTATCTACAAAAGCTTTCGCGATCTTTGACTTTGAAAAAGGCAGAAGTATGAGAATCTGTTTTAAGCCCTTCCTGATAGTGTCAGTGATTTTCCTTTTAAACTCTTGCTTTGATAATAATTCTCGAATGAATGCAATAGGGAGTGATCAGGTTGTTTTGACAGTCAATGGTGAAAAAATTACTGCAAAACAATTCGATAAGGTCTTGAACGCGAAAAAACAACTCTTTAGAGTTCAAAACTTTGAGGAATTAAAAACGGAAGAATTGGTTTGGATTAAAATAAGAGGGCTGAATGAAATAATTAGAAATACTTTGATCGCACAAGAAATAGCTAAAGAAAATATTAGTATTGAGCAGAATGTTCTGGAAGATAACTTAAGAAAGGCGAGGGAAGGATACCTTGAGGGTGCATTTGAGAAAACATTAGACTTGGAGGGTATTTCAATTGCAGATTGGGAGAAATCTATAGAAAAGAAACTCCTGATAAATGAATTGATTCATCAACAGGTGAATAGTAAAGTGTCATTAAGTGATAAGGAATTACGCGATTATTTCGATAAGAATCATAATGAGTTTCATAAGAAGGAACAGGTAAAAGCTCTTCACATTATGGTCGAGTCTGAAGAGGAAATTAGAGATATACAAAAAGAACTGCGAAGCAAACAGAAAACCTTCCCGGCTCTTGCGATGGAGTATTCTTTAGGTCCCGAAGGAGCCCAAGGCGGGGATTTGGGATACTTTGAAGCTGGGCAGATGCCGGAAGAGTTTGATGATGTTTTTAAATTAAAGATCAATAAGGTCAGTGATATTATTAAGACGCCTTACGGTTTCCATTTGCTCAAAGTGGTGGATAAAATCGAAGAAAGAAAAATGGATTTTGTAGAATCTAAGAGTCGCGTGGAAAAAATCCTTCTCCAGCACCTTCAAGATCAGGCATTTCAAAAATGGTTTCTAAAACTCAAACAAAATGCTGAAATAGAAATTGAATATGAGTCTCTTGAAAAAATTAATTAATCAGGCCTTTTTTGCAATCCTTTTGTGTCTGGGACTTTCTATGTCCGATAACGCAGTAGCTAAAGTGTTTGATCGTGTTGTTGCAAAGGTGAATAGCGAAATTATTACTTTAAGTTCTGTCAATGAAAAAGTGGAGCTTCTTAGACAAAAATATATAGGAGATTTTAAAGTCCGTGATGAGAAAGAAGTTTTAAATGAAGCTCTGAATACGATTGTAGAGGAAAAACTTCAGCTTCAGGAAGGGAAAAAAAGGGGGCTGGCGGTAGATGATTCTGCTGTGGAAGCCGCTGTAAAGGACATAGAAAAGAAGAATGGTTTGGAGGAAGGGCAGTTGGCCTCAATGTTGATATCGGAAGGTAGGTCCTTGGAAACCTATAAAAACCATATTCGCGATCAGATTCTTGTCTCAAAGGTAATTCGGTTTGAGTTGGGGAGTCGTGTGAGTATTAGTGAAAGAAAAATTGCGAAATATTATTATGCTAATCAGAAAGATTTTTGGGAATCAGGCAAGGCTCGGGTAAGGCATATTCTTATTCTTACTGAAAAAGGATTGTCTGCAGATAAAAAGAAAGAGAAGTTTTTTCAAGCTAAAGAAATCCTTGGTGAATTAAAGAGAGGGAAGGATTTTGCTGATGCTGCAAAAGAGTATTCAGAAGATATCTCTGCTAGTGAAGGGGGCGATGTTGGTTTTGTTGAAAAGGGCAAGATGGTCCCTGAGTTCGAAAAAGCAGTTTATAGTCTGAAGGAAGGGGCGATAAGCGATATTGTTGAGACAGAGTATGGCTATCATATAATCAAGGTTGAGGAAGTTTTGGCTGGACGGACACTTCCTTTGAAAGATGTTAAGAATAAAATTCAATTCATTCTTTCGAACAAAAAACAAAAATTGGCTTACGAAGAATGGATGAGTGAGTTGAGAAAGTCTGCATTTGTTGAAATTTCACTGTTTGATGATACCAAAAAAAATATAAGTTCGAGTTTGTTTACTTTGAAGAGTGAGCGTCGTAATAATAATGTTTCTGTAAAACGCAATAGTTCATCGAGGAAAAAACGCATATCCCGGAACAGCGCAAAGAAAAGCCGAATGCAGGATAAATGGGAGGAAATGTATAGATCGGTTGAGAAATCAAAGCAGCAAAAGCCTAACCAAAACGGTTCTCCTCTCCAGGGCTTGGAGCGAAAATTGCAACGAATTAAGGAACTGCGTTCTGATGAAAAGATTACAGAAGCTGAATATCAAAAACGCAAACAAAAGTTGCTGGACAGTCTCTAAATAATAATCGTCTGATTCTGTTTTCCCCTCCTAATTATTAATCGCCAAAAATCTGATTTGTAGTTAACGGATGGGTTATGACCTCTTTTCTGAAAAATATTGACAAAGTTTTAAAGGGTTTGATTGCATCAGGCGATAAAGTCTTGGTCGGTGTTTCTGGTGGTGCTGACTCCATTGCTCTCCTTCATGTTCTCCATTGGTTTTCCAGAACTCAAAATTATGGTTTGATCGTTGTTCATATTGATCATATGGCTAGAGGAAAAGATTCCGATGCCGACGCTGATTTTGTAGAAAGTGTTGCAAAGAAATTAAAGCTACCTTTTTATCTCAAGAAAGTCGATGTTGGTATTGAACGTCTTCAATTAAAGACATCTTTTCAAGATGCAGCCAGAATGATTCGCTATCAATTTTTTGAGGAAACCTTAAAGGCTGTTGGAGGCAACAAAGTTGCTTTAGGGCATTCTGCAGACGATCAGGTTGAAACTATTCTGATGAATATTATCAGAGGGACGGGATTGAAGGGGTTGGCCGGAATCCCTAAGGTGAGAGGCTATGTTATTCGACCTTTTTGGGGAATTCACAGAAAAGATTTGGATATCTATCTCAAAGAAAATGATATTTCTTTTCGAGATGATTCGTCAAATTTGGATAAAAAGTATTTTCGCAACAGAATTCGGCACGAGTTGATCCCACATCTCGAGACTTATAATCCTAGTATAAAGAAATGCCTTCAGCAAATGTCGGGAATTGTTAGGGAGGAGGATTCTTTGTTATCTCAGATGACAAGGGATATTTTTAATAAAAAAATCGGCGAGAGTAACGAAAAAAATATCGTGTGGGGTATTGATGATTTCCAATCCTATCCGATTGCATTGAGGCAAAGACTGGTGCGAGAGATCTTTTGTCGTATCACAGGAGATATGCAGGCGATCTCGGCTTATCACGTTCAACAAATCATCAACCTTTTTAATTCACCCAAAGCCGGGAAAATTCTTAATATTCCAAGAGGAGTGACCGTTACCTGTAGTTATGGCTCTATATTGTTTGCAAAAATAGTTGACGATATTTGTGGAAATGAACCGCTTGTGACTCCTATTGCAATTCCTGGTACTACTAAATTGCTAGAAGGGCATATTCGAAAGGTGGAAACGCAAATTTTTGTGGATAAAAAGGATTTATTTTCATTAGATACTGGAAGACAAGCATTTTTTGATTTTGGAAAAACGGGTTTTGGCATCCAGGCGCGATTTTTCCGTGCAGGGGATCGATTTTGTCCCCTAGGGATGAAGGGCAATAAAAAGCTGAAATCATTTTTTATTGATCAAAAAGTCCCAAAGAGTATGAGGTCTCAAATTCCTATATTGACAAATGCCGATGACGATATTATCTGGGTGTATGGACAAAGAATTTCCCATCTTTACAGAGTTACCGAGAAGACAAAAAAGGTACTTTTTATCGAAGGTGACAAGTCCATTAAATATTAAAGCTTAAGTCAATAGTTGTGGTAGGATAGATTAAATCAGAGTACTGTTTTTCAGCGTTTTAAGGAGAAAGTCTTGAATCAATTTTATAAAAATCTAGCGCTTTGGCTGGTTATAGGTATTGTTCTTATTGCCTTATTTAATATGTTTAACCAACCGTTAACGCCACAATCTGAAGTTGTTTTTAGTGATTTTATGGATCAGGTTGAGCAAGGTCAGGTTAACGAAGTTGTTATAAGCGGTGATAATATTAGTGGTAAATATGTTGATGGCAAAGCATTTCAGACAACTGCTCCACCTAAAGACCCTGATTTAATTAAATCCCTTCGTCAGAAAAGTGTTCGTATTGTCGTGGTGGCGCCTGAACAGACAAGCTGGTATATGAGCATCCTGATCTCCTGGTTTCCCATGCTGTTGTTATTGGGGATCTGGATATTCTTTATGAGACAGATGCAAGCGGGAGGCGGTAAAGCCATGTCTTTTGGTAAGAGCAAGGCTCGATTACTTAATGACACCAAAAACAAAACAACATTTAAGGATGTTGCCGGAGTTGATGAGGCCAAAGAAGAACTCCACGAAATTATTGAATTTTTAAAAGAGCCACAGAAGTTCAGCAAGCTAGGTGGCAAAATTCCCAAAGGTGTTTTACTGATAGGCCCTCCGGGTACTGGAAAAACCTTACTTGCAAGAGCAATTTCAGGCGAAGCAAATGTTCCATTTTTCAGCATCAGTGGTTCGGATTTTGTTGAGATGTTTGTGGGGGTTGGTGCATCCAGGGTGCGAGACCTTTTTGAACAAGGAAAGAAAAATAGTCCCTGTATAATCTTTATTGATGAAATCGATGCGGTAGGAAGACATCGGGGAGCTGGTTTAGGAGGTGGTCATGACGAAAGAGAGCAAACTTTGAACCAACTTCTAGTTGAGATGGATGGATTTGAAAATAACGAAGGCGTTATTTTGCTCGCTTCCACCAACCGTCCAGATGTGTTAGACCCTGCATTGTTGAGACCGGGACGTTTTGATCGACAGGTTACCGTTGGTCGCCCCGATGTAAAAGGCCGAGTAGGTATTTTGAAAGTACATACCTCTACTGTTCCACTAACGGATGAAGTCGATTTAAAAGTAATTGCTAGAGGCACACCAGGATTTACCGGTGCTGATCTTGCGAACCTTGTCAATGAAGCCGCTTTGCTTGCAGCAAGGGATGATAAAAAAGCTGTAGCTATGGTTGACTTTGAGGAAGCCAAAGACAAGGTAATGATGGGTGTTGAAAGGCGAAGTATGGTAATTTCTGATAAAGAGAAAAAAAATACTGCCTATCATGAATCAGGCCATGCCCTGGTTGCTGCTTTATTACCAGGAACAGATCCCATACATAAAGTAACTATTATTCCTCGGGGAAGGGCATTAGGTGTAACCATGCAGCTTCCGATGGATGAACAGCATACTTATCAGAGAAACTATCTCTTTAGTAGCCTTGCTATTTTGATGGGGGGACGGTGTGCAGAAGAAATCTGTTTGGGAGAAATGACCACAGGTGCAGGAAATGATATTGAGCGTGCAACGGAGATGGCTCGTAAAATGGTTTGTGAGTGGGGAATGAGTGACAAAATGGGACCCCTCACTTATGGAGCCAAAGAAGAACAAGTTTTTCTTGGAAAAGATATGTCCAGCCAAAAGAATTTCAGTGATCAAACAGCCAAGCTGATAGATCAAGAGGTTAAAACTTTGGTTATGGATGGATATACCCGGGCAACAGATTTGCTAAAAAATAATCGCGATGTACTGGAAAAAATGGCTCAGGCTCTTTTAGAACGTGAAACCTTAGATGGACAAGATATCAAAGATATTATTGCGGGTAAGGATATTTCTGATGATGAAGATTCCGGAACGACTCAGGATATAAAGCCAGATAAACTCCCTGTCGATAAAAATAAATTAGAATCAGAGACTGAAGAAGGCCTAATGGGTGGAGGGATGCCGGACCCAACTCCAGCCTAATCGACAGCAGAATTTGTAGATGCAAAACTCCACTTATCCGTTTGACAGGTAAGTGGAGTTTTTTTTTGATATAAAATCTTTTCCTATAAAAGTTCTCTCCAAATTTTAATTTTATTTTTGAGCGTTATGAAACGGTTTTCTTTTTCTGAAAATTGCGAAAAAACCCGATTTATGGGAATAATAAATGTTTCTTCGGATTCATTTTATGAGAAATGTTCTTCGGTCGATGAAGCTATGATATTGGCTGAAAAAATGATGGATGAAGGAGCCGATTTCCTGGATGCAGGTGCCGAGAGTTCTCGTCCAGGATCCAAACCTATTTCAGATCAGGAGGAGCTAGATAAATTAATTCCGGTGATTTCGTTGCTGGTGAAAAATTTTGATGTTCCGGTTTCTGTCGATACTTATAAACCAGTTGTGGCTGAAGAGGCTTTGCAGGCAGGGGCAAAAATTATAAATGATATAACCGGACTTCAAAAGTTTCCCGAAATGGCTGAAGTTGTAGCCCGGACGGGGGCAGGCGTGATCTTAATGCATATGCAGGGAACTCCTTTGACCATGCAAAAGAATCCTAGCTATGAAAATGTTTTGAATGAAATTTGTGAATTTTTGGTAGTGAGTATAAAGATTGCCGAAACGGCTGAAATTTATCCAGATCAAATCGCAATTGACCCGGGAATAGGGTTTGGTAAAACTAAAAAGCAAAATCTTGAAATATTGAGAAACCTTGAAACATTTCTAGAGCTTAAAAGGCCGATTCTTTTAGGAGTTTCCAGAAAATCTTTTATCGGTGATATCTTGAATTTACCTCCTGAAGAAAGATTAGAGGGCTCTCTTGCAGCCACCGTGATGGGAGTTGCCAAGGGTGCATCAATTATACGAACGCACGATGTTAAAGCTACTCGAAACGCTGTGAAAATAGCAGAGGCTGTCATTAAAGGAGAAAGTTTGTGACGCTTTTATTTGTTAATGTTGATCATGTTGCAACAATTCGAGAGGCCCGAAAAACGCATGAGCCTGATCCGTTAAAAGCCGCATTGTTGGCAGAAAAAATAGGAGTAGAGGGCATAACCGTTCATCTAAGAGAAGATCGACGGCATATCCAGGATGAAGATGTACGCATTATTCATAAAAATATAAAGACCAAACTAAACCTCGAAATGGCCGCCATAAAAGAAATGGTTGAACTTGCATTGGAATTGAAGCCTTATCAGATTTCTTTGGTCCCCGAAAAGAGGCAGGAGATAACAACGGAAGGTGGTCTTGATGTTTGTTCTCAAGTCCAAGAACTAACGGATATCCAAAAACAGATTAAGAAACAAGGAATATTGTTCAGCCTGTTTGTCGATCCTGATATGGTACAGATCGAAGCTTCGAAAAAAGTCGCGGCAGATAGCATTGAAATTAATACAGGGGCTTATTCAGAATTAACTGATTCGGGAAAGGTGGAAGAGGAATTGGTACGTATTCAAGAAGCGGCAAAGCAGGCTGTCAAATTAGGGTTGCGGGTGTTTGCCGGCCATGGTCTGAATTTTGACAATGTTAAGGCTATCGCCGCAATTCCGGAAATAGAAGAGCTTAATATTGGTCATTTTTTAGTGGCTCAATCGGTTTATATGGGCATGGAAGAAGCCGTTAAGAAGATGAAGCAAATTATAGAAACGGTCCGGCCTTGAAAAGGGTCACTATTGAATAAATATAACCTATTGAAAATATGTAAGTTTTGCGTGTTTTTTTGATTATTTTCCGTTAGAATCTATTGTATACTTTAAAAGCGTTATTTTGCTAATAACTTGAGATGGTTGTAATTATGGAAGAATCCGTTAACTATTCTGAAATAACACAGGAAAATTTAACGATACGAGAACGTGGCAATTCCAGCGCGCACGAATATTCGCGTGTAGTGGAAACCTTCAAAAATGTTCTCGATTATAAAGAGAAGTTTCGTAATTCTTTGGAAGAGAAATTAAGTGCCATTGGTAAGGAAGTTAATGGGAATGTAGAAAACCTTGAAACTCTTTTACGAAATATAGATATCTATGATCAAAACATAGATAAAATTTCTAGTAATGTGGGTAACTTGTATTCAGAAGAAAGTTCTATAAAGGCGCAATATGAAGAGTTGTTGAAGGGTAGTGTAGCGGGAGACGTAGAGTCTGTAGAAAAAAATCGCGAGGATCAGGAGGGTTCACGAGAACTTCTTATCCAACGACGCAGGAGTTATTTAGACAATCTCGATAAAAGTTTTAAGCGCTTGGATAGTGAATTGTTTTCTATTGAAAAGCTTAGAGCGGAACTGACGAATGCCCGTGGTGAGATTCTTGTTAAAAAAGATGGAGCGCAGAAGAAAATTCGCCTTTTGGAAGAAGCGGGTAAAAAGCTTTTAGATGAGGTGAAGCGTATTGAAGCCGAATTGGAGTCGTCGATCAAAGAAGAAGGTCTGTTGATTAAAGAATTTAAAGTGCTTGTTGGTAAAGTCGAAAGCAGCTTGGAGATCAGCGATGAGATGGATCATATTTTATTTACTCATCTCACAGCGGCAGAATCCCGAAGTCTTCCCCGGAAAAACTTGGTGCCAGCGCAAGAATAAACCTCCTCTACCAAGAGGCGACGCATTCAGGTTTATATTGACTTGAAATTATAAATTTTGCATACTCGCGATCTAGGTAGTTAAAACCCCAGGTTATTTAGTTTTTGCTCCTGATTTTGTCTGAAATCTTTGATTTTCCTGCCTGTTTAAACTTTAATTTTTGTTGTGAAAGGGTGCCAACTAAATATGTCTATGAAGGTTGCTGTAAATGGTTTTGGGAGAATTGGGCGAGCGGTTCTCAAGAACATCATAAAAGATTCTGAGTGCAACGATATTGAAGTTGCTGCTATCAATGATTTAACAGATCCTGCAACTTTGGCGCATTTATTAAAATATGACTCTGTACAAGGAGTTTTGCCTCAAGAGGTGACTTCAGATTCGGATACGATTTCCATTGAAGGAAAATCCGTTAAAATCCTGTCTGAGCGAGAGCCATCCAACTTACCTTGGAAAGAATTAGGCGTCGATATTGTTATTGAATCAACCGGATTTTTTACGAATAGAGAAGCCGTAAATCAACATCTTGATTCTGGAGCAAAAAAGGTGATTATTTCTGCTCCTGCGAAGAACCCCGATGTTACGGTGGTCTTGGGTGTGAATCAACAGGCTTACCTTCCTGAAGAACATCAAATTATTTCCAACGCCTCCTGCACCACCAATTGTTTAGCACCGGTTGTGAAAGTATTGCATGATAGCTTTGTTATCCAAAAAGGATTGATGACTACGATTCATTCGTATACAAATGATCAAAGGATACTGGATTTACCACATTCTGATCTTCGTAGAGCTCGGGCTGCTAATATGTCCATGATTCCCACGACTACAGGTGCTGCCAGAGCCTTGTCTTTGGTGCTTCCCGAAATTGAAGGGCGTTTGGATGGCATGTCCATCCGCGTTCCGACTCCTAATGTTTCCTTAATTGATCTAGTTGTGGAAGTGGAAAAGACAACTTCGATAGAAGAAGTGAATTCTGTTTTCCGAAAAGCCAGTGAGGGTGGATTGAATAAGATTCTCAGGGTTGAAGAGAAGCCACTGGTTTCTATAGATTATAATGGCGACCCTTATTCGGCTATTGTCGATGGTCTTTCTACCACGGTGATGAAAGGCAAGATGGTAAAGGTTTTAGCTTGGTACGATAATGAGTGGGGATATTCCAACCGCGTTAAAGACCTTCTGAAGTTTATTGTCAGTAAGAAAGTTTCCTGACTAAATTTACAAAAATTTTATTCTGATGCATATTTCCTGATATCTGAAGAGGAACTCTAATGGCAATGCCTCTTATTGTGGGAAACTGGAAAATGAACCTGCTGACGGCAGAAGCCGCAGAGCTGGCTCTTGGAGTTAAGGAGTTCCTTGAGCAAAACACAGGTGTCAGGGTGATACTGGCCCCTTCATTTACCTCGCTCCATAGTGTGAATAAGGTTTTATCCGGCTCGAAGGTTGAATTGGCCAGCCAGAATTTTTATTTTGAAAAGAATGGAGCTTATACCGGAGAAGTTTCTCCAGACATGATCAAAGATGCCGGGTGCAAATATGCCATTTTGGGTCACTCCGAAAGAAGACAGCTGTTTGGCGAAACGGACGAGTTGATCAATAAAAAGGTTTTGGGTGCCCTAGAGAACGATATTTTGGCAATTCTTTGTGTTGGCGAAACCGGAGAACAGAGAAAGGCTGGCGAAACTCACAATATAATCGAATCTCAAGTAAATAAGGCTCTTGACGGCCTGGATAATCAGCAACTGGAGAATATTGTTATCGCTTACGAGCCGGTCTGGGCAATAGGGACAGGAGAAAATGCTACTATTGGTCAGGCAGCCGAAATACATGGTTTGATTCGTAAAATTGTGGCAAGAAAATATCAAGGGAATGAAACAAAGCCTTTGACTATCTTGTATGGGGGTAGTGTGACTCCACAAAACGGCCAGGAGTTATTGCAAAATGACGAAATAGATGGAGCCCTCGTTGGTGGGGCCAGCCTGAATATTGATTCATTTTGTGATATTATCAAGTTGGCTCAATTAGTATGAGCTAATGGTTTTTTTCAGAGGCTGATTTTATTAGTAACAACATGATTTACTGAAGGATTTTTTTGAAAAGTTATGGATACTATAATTAACGCAATACATATTGTTGCCGCTTTATCTTTGATTCTTACCGTTCTTTTGCAGGCAGGAAAAGGAGCGGCAATGGGATCAGGGTTGGGTGCTGGCAGTAGCCAAACCATGTTTGGTAGCAGCGGAGCAGGAGGTTTTCTCACCAAACTAACAACGGGGATCGCAATTTTATTTATGATTACATCATTGACTCTTGCCGTCTTCTCGACTCAAAAAAAATCTAGTTCTTTAATTCAAGGAATGGAAGAGCCTACGCAGATGCAGGATTCTCCGGTTTCTACTGATAGCACTTCGAACTAAGACTGCCGATGTGGTGGAACTGGTAGACACGTGCGCTTGAGGGGCGTATGGAGCAATCCGTGGGAGTTCGACTCTCCCCATCGGCACCACCTAAATTCCGTTTTTTCTCTCCAATAATCAATATATACAATGATGAGTAAGCAGCAGGAAGGTAGTTCCCCACCCACTGAATTTACTGCGCGAATAGCGCGGTTATTGCTTTCTTTTATTTCGGGTTTAAGCCAATCCTTACCCGCAGAAGATAGTCTCCATAAACAGTTAAACGCTATGGCCGCTGTCATTAGGAAAGAGGTTCGTATTTCTCCTGCGACGGAATTGGATAAAGATGTTGAAGATTATTTCGGCAGATTGATTTTGGATCAAAAATTCATCGATGACGAGAAAGATATTGTTAAAACAATGGTTCTCGAGGCAGTTGAAACCATTAGAGCTATGATGGAAAGCTCGGGGAATTTTGATGTAAGCATTGGGGATTTTACGGAGAAGATCCAAGCTGCTGAAACAATTCAGGAAATCTTAAAGGTTAAAGATTATTTGGTCATCGAAATGCAGAAAGTACGCGAGCACTCGCATACTTTGCATGATGAACTGGAAAAGCATCGTACAGCCACAGAGACCCTTTCCAAAAAGCTGGAAGAGTCTGAAGCCAGAGCCCTGGTTGACGCGCTAACGAATGTGTTAAACCGAAATGCCTATAATTTAAAAATTGGGGAGTTGGTTCATGAATATAAAAGATATAAGGAAGAATGGGCGTTGCTGGTTCTGGATATTGACCACTTTAAAAAATTTAATGATACTTACGGGCATAAAACTGGTGATAAGGTTTTAAAATCTGTTGCGGCAACGGTTTCAAATTCGATTCGTGTAAGCGATCATATTTTTCGATATGGGGGCGAAGAGTTTGTTGTGATTTTAAGCCGAATCAATAAAGAAACTACCAAAACCCTTTCCGAAAAAATACGCAGGGAAGTCGAAAGAGATTATTTTGTTGACGGAGATAATGAGTTGAAAGTAACGATGAGTATCGGGGCTGCGATTATTACTCCAGAGGATACAGAGGCGAGTTTGTTTGAAAGGGCGGATAAGGCCTTATATCAAGCAAAGCAAAATGGTAGAAACCAGACCCTACTAGATATCTGAGCACATTCTTCATCCTGATTTATGATCTTCATGATCCCAACTAATGCAACCCACCACACTTGAAGATCTATTTGCCTCCCCTAATTTTTTATCTATATTTTTCGCGTTTTTGCTGACCATAGTAAATGTTATGATAGGGGTCAGTATGCTGCCGAGTGATGATCGCAGAAAACGGTACCGACTCCATAAAATTGTTTATGGTGCGGTGCTGGCAAGTTTCTTTTTGTTTCTCGTTCTGAAATATTTTGATAACCAAAATTCAATTTTAAATTATACGGTTTTTGGCTACCTTCTTTTGGTGGTGCCCATCAGCAAACGATTAAATATTACTTTGCATGCGGTAATCTCTTCAATAGCTTTGGTTCTGGTGGGGCTTGTCTCGTTCTTGAATCTAATCTGATATTTGTTGAGTGTTTATAGTCGTTTAATTTTCAGCTTTGCGTTTTTAGAGAAAAGATAATCTATGACAGAATTTGATGTGGTGGTTCTAGGGGGAGGGCTTTCAGGCACAAGAGCAGCCTTTAGGGCGGCTGAGCTGGGAGGTAAAGTTTGCCTTGTAGAAAAGGGAACGATTGGAAGAAAAGGATTCTTGAGAAGAAATATTCTGCTTACTGATTGCCGCTCGAACAATGACTCTGTGGAATGGGTTTCCCAGTTGGAAAGGCAGGAAAAGCTGGCTGAAGAATATTGTAAAAACCTCGAAAGCAAACTCGCAAAGGCTGGCGTTGTTCTCTTAGAAGGCGATGGGATACTCGCAAGTCCCAGTGAAATTTCAGTGCAAGGCAAAGAAAAAAACCACACTATAACGGGTAAGTCGCTTATTTTAGCTTGTGGTTCCGACCCTTCTTTCCCTTCAACTCTGCCTCGTGAAGAAAATGTAATTATTTCCATCGATGAAATTTGTCAGCTAAAGAAAATACCCGAAAAAGTTTTACTTGTGGGTGCAGGAAAGTGGGGAGCCGAAGCTGCATTGGGGTTTCAGAAACTTGGTTGTAAGGTGTTTTTGTGCGTGGACTCTGTTGAGATTCTTCCTGAGATGGACCCCGAGTTTAATTTGAAGGTTGAAGCGCAATTGAAAAGCAGGAAGATAAAAATTCTACCTGACAAAAAAATCATTTCTTTTTTTAAAAATGCAGATGATTTGGAGATGACACTTGAAACCGGAATCAAGTTCGCTACCAACCTGATCGTCATGGTAGACCAGATAAAAGGAAGCGAGCAAAATAAAGTGGCGGAAAGCCTCGGTGCCCGCCTTGGCAATAAAGACGAAATTTTTGTTGACGATAGAATGATGTCCAGCATTCCGGGTGTTTATGGTGTGGGCAGCATTACTGGTAAACGCGTGACGGATATGATGTCACAGGAGCAGGGGAAAGTGGCTGCTGATAATGCGATGGGTAAAAACCGACAGCTTAACCCTGAGTGGGTGCCTGAGATAAATAGACTGTTGCGGAATGTGGGGTATGTAGGTTGTTCCATTAAATCTGCGCCTCAGCAAGGTTTTCATCCTGTTGAAGGCGTATACGAAAGCGAGATGTTTGAGGGTGAAATATTCAAAATCGTTGCCGATAAGCGGACTAAAATGGTGGTCGGAGCACAAATTTTATCGAATCAGGCAGCGGAATTAATTCCTATGATTTTGTTGCTGATTAAAAAAGGAATCACAGTTGCAAATCTTGCAAATTCCACAAGTTTTGAAATGACACGTTTTCAAGAAGTTTCTTGTGCCGCAAGGACTTGTTTGCAGGCCATAAAATCACAGTAAAACCGGCAATTAGGATTGGAATACTTCTTGCCTTGACTCGATATTTTAATTATGTTAAAAACCAACACTTTGACAGTTCTTTATATCAATCTAATGTCTGTTGAAAAAGGTAATGAGCCCTTATAATATTTAGATTTAAGAGGTTGTGATGGCTGAGACAAAAGGCAAAGAAAAAAAGGAAGAAGTAGTTGATACTATCTGGTCGCGACGCGACTTTTTTTCTTTAGCGGGGTGGGCCAGTTTCATGGCAGCTTTAGGTTTATCATCTCTCTACTTTGCCAGACTTTTATTTCCCAGAGTTCTTTTCGAGCCTTCTCCTGTTTTCAAGGCGGGTTACCCAAGCGACTATACTGTGGGAGCGGTTAGCACAAAATATATTCAAGATCAGCGAGTTTGGATCGTTCGTGATGAAGAAGGCATTTATGTGATTTTTGGGTTGTGTACCCATTTAGGTTGTACACCTAGATGGCTCAATACGGAGAGTAAGTATAAATGCCCGTGTCACGGCAGTGGTTTTACTAAAGAAGGTGTCAACTTTGAGGGGCCTGCACCACGGCCTTTGGAGCGACTGAAAATATCGCTGGCTCCAGATGGTCAGATCATTGTTGATAAGAGTAAAAAATTTCTTGGAGAAAAGGGACAGTGGGGCGAACCTGGAGCAAAGCTTCTGGTTTAACTTGTATCTGGATGGTTGATATGATTTTTCTCTTCGGCAAATGCAAAATATCCATTTTTTGATGGAGGATTAATTTTTGGCAAACAAGGCACCTCAGATTCCGAGTATTGCGGAATTTATGGATAAAATTAAAAGCGGAAAAATTTTCAGTGAAATAGCTAAAGAAATCACTGAATCTCAGCTTTGGACTTCTTCGTTCCGGCATGGTTATGCAGACACACCCCGGAACCGCGTTTTACAGATAGCCAGTAATGTATGGTTGCATCTCCATCCGGTGAAAATGCACCGGCATGCTCTTCGAATTAAATTCACATGGTGCATGGGTGGCATTACTTTTCTCCTGTTTTTATCAACAGTAGTAACCGGCGTAATTTTGATGTTCTATTATAGACCGGTAGGGGAATATGCTTATTACGATCTGAAGTACCTGCAATATGACGTTCCCTTTGGTATGTTGATGAGAAATATGCATCGATGGGCAGCGCATGCCATGGTCATAACGGTTTGGCTGCATATGTTCCGGGTCTTTTTAACGGGTTCTTATAAGCCTCCACGTGAATTTAACTGGGTAATTGGGGTGTTTCTTGTAACTTTTACCCTGTTGCTAAGTTTTACCGGTTATCTTCTTCCGTGGGATCAATTAGCTATGTGGGCGGTTACCGTTGGAACCAATATGGCGAGAGCGACACCCTTTTTAGGGAATGAGGGGCCATTTGCCGAGTTTGTGGGTGTGACCCCTAGATACGATGCCAGGTCTCTGCTGATTGGCGGTAGTATAGTCGGGCCTCCAGCTCTTTTAAGGTTTTATGTGTTGCATTGTATATTTATACCGCTTATAGCCGGAGCTTTGATGATCGTTCATTTTTGGCGGATACGTAAAGACGGCGGAATTTCAGGTCCTCTGTAAGAAATACTTGATCTAATACACGGAAATTAATTATGGCTGATGCGGCTGCAACACCCAAAAAAAAGATAGAAGAAGTTCCAGAAAAGCTTCATGTTTGGCCCTATCTGGTACGTCTGGAATTTCTTTGTGCGCTAGTTGTCATAATTGCCCTCACAGTTTGGTCTATTGTCATTGATGCTCCGCTGGAAGAAGCGGCTAACCCCACTAAAACACCGAATCCATCAAAAGCTCCTTGGTATTTTCTAGGGCTTCAGGACATTCTGGTGTATTTCGATCCTTGGTTTGCAGGTGTGGTTGCGCCAGTTCTGATTATTGTTGGGCTCATGCTGATTCCCTATCTCGATGTTAATACAAAAGGAAATGGTTACTATACCTACCATGAAAGAAAGGTAGCGATTTGGGTTTACTGTTTCGGTTTCCTTGTTTTATGGATTGCTCTTATTATTATGGGAGTTTTTCTGCGAGGGCCTGGGTGGAACCTGTTCATGCCATGGCAATATTGGGATCCCCATAAAGTGGTAGCTCTCGTCAGTGTTGATCTTCCTTATGCATTTGGGTTTAGAGACTACACTTGGTCTGCTATTTTTGGTGGAGGCGTCCTCTTAGCTTACTTTGGGTTAGGGACAAGTGTGTATTTTTTCATGGAAAGAAAAGCCATGAAGTCAGTGGGTTTTCTGCGCATGTTTATAAAGATTCAACTGGCCCTAATCATGATGGGAATCGTGATAAAAATTGTTCTCAGAATTGGTTTTAATATTAAGTACATTATGGTCACTCCTTGGATTAATGTGTGATCCGTGGCATTTAACAATTAGATAACGAGAAAAAACATTGGCTGAAGAAGAAAAAACGGAAGAAGAAAATCAACCTGATTTTAAAGAAGGGGAATTTGACGAGCATACCTCGTACAGTTTCCTTTTTTTCCTTATTGCAGGCACGACTCTTTTAGTCACCCTCTGGGCATTTTGGGATGATGAATACAGTCGGCGTG
>Ga0209043_1000696_pt1 | contig 20224 bp, 19 predicted proteins | sample SaaInlV_100m_DNA_3_FD_184654 | JGI IMG/M metagenome (GOLD analysis project Ga0209043, IMG submission 184654) | Marine microbial communities from expanding oxygen minimum zones in the Saanich Inlet - SI037_S4LV_100m_DNA (SPAdes) (version 2) | ecosystem: Environmental > Aquatic > Marine >... | reverse complement strand
AACGGGTAGCGGTGAACGGATTAGGAAGGTCTTTAAATAATGTTTTTCCATCATGGCGAACCTCGGAGGTTTTTCCGTGCATTAGTTTGCCTGCTTTGATAATTTCTCCCCCAAAAGCAACCCCAACCGACTGATGCCCGAGACAAACACCCAGCAATGGGACTTTTCCGGCAAAGTGTTTGATCACCGCAACGGAGATCCCGGCCTTATCAGGTGTGCAAGGCCCTGGAGAGATAACAATTTTTTTTGGATTCAAGGCCTCTATTTCCTCAATAGATATCTGGTCGTTGCGTTCTACCAGCATATCAGCACCCAACTCCCCCATGTATTGCACGATGTTGTAGGTAAACGAGTCGTAATTATCGATCATCAAAATCATGCGACCCATCCTTTCTCTGCAACTTCTACAGCTTTGAGTAAAGCGCGTCCCTTATTCATCGTTTCTTCGAATTCACTTTCAGGAACCGAGTCGGCAACAATGCCTGCTCCAACACCCAGATAAGCCATTTGATCTTTAACGATGAGGGTTCGAATGGCGATGGCGGTATCCATATTTCCTGAAAACCCGATATAGCCAACCGTCCCGGCATAAAGCCCACGCCTGGTTGGCTCTAACTCATCAATTATTTCCATAGCACGAATTTTAGGAGCACCGGAAACGGTCCCAGCTGGAAAAGTCGCTTCCAGAAGGTCAAAACAGTCTAACCCTTCTTTTAAGACACCGCGAACATTCGAGACAATATGCATGACGTGAGAGTAACGTTCGACAGTAAAACTTTCGTTAACCTCTACGGTGCTGACTTTGGCCACCCGCCCCAGATCGTTTCGACCCAAGTCTACTAACATAATATGTTCAGCCAGTTCTTTTTCATCCTGCAACAGGTCTTTTTCCAATGCCAAATCTTCTTCTTCATTATTACCGCGCTTTCGAGTTCCAGCGATAGGTCTCACTTCGATTTTTCCCTCTTCCAATCTCACTAGAATCTCCGGCGATGAGCCGACTACTTCCATATCCCCGAACTTAAGGAAATACATATATGGGGAAGGGTTTATCGTTCTCAAAGCTCGATAAATATCAAAAGCATTCTTTTTAATCTTAAAGTTTAAACGCTGTGAAAGCACAACCTGAATAGCATCACCTTCCTTAATATATTGCTTAACCTTGTCCACCGCTCCTTTGAATTTTTCTTTTTCAAAATTCGACTCGAATTTCAAATCAACCTCGTCTTTACTCTCTGGGGTTGAAACTTTCAGCGGTGCTTTCAGCTTTGCTTCTAGAAGGCCGATTTTTTTTATAGTTTGCTCATATACAGCTTCCAGATTTTCTTCTTCAACAACAGCATTGGAGACTATCTTGATAGTTTGCGAAACATTATCAAATACCAGCATGGTATCCGTGATTATAAACTGAGAGTCTGGCACGTTAAGATCATCTAGCGTATCCTCTGGAAGTGTTTCAAAATACCTCACCATATCATAGCTAATGAAGCCCACGGCACCTCCTGAAAACCTGGGCAGACCGGGAACAGTCACCGGATTGTAGCGAGCCAATATTTCCTTTATTACGCTCAGAGGAGTTCCAGATTCAATTTGTTTCTCTTCTGATTTTCCGTTTTCACTGATCGTTATATTGCGACCTTTACTGGTCACCACAACAGCAGGATCGCACCCTAGGAAAGAATAACGCGCCCATTTTTCTCCACCCTCAACGCTTTCCAAAAGAAAAGAATATTCGCCGCCACTGATCTTCATATAGGCAGAGACAGGTGTATCCAGATCCGCCAGAATCTCCTTATAGACGGGGATCAGGTTGCCAGACTTCGATAACTCTTTAAATTCTTCTAAAGAAGGTTTGAACATTTTTTAATAACACTCAAAAACAAATAATTTTTGACAATAAATTTCGACAATAAAAAACAAAGGAATCCCATATCCTTTTAGTCATTGGGATGTTGAATATTTATAGGATAAAACAGAATAATATCAAAGAGTTAGAACCTTAACATCGGCCTAAAGGAGGTGTCAAGCAGTTTGGGGGGCCTTGCCCCGACGGAGCAAAGTTTATCATAGATATTATAGAGCACTCATCCTTCAACTGCCTTCCAGTCTTCTCCATTCCAATGCTGGATCAAGCCATTGTCGCCCACCGCATAAATATTCTCATCGGAACTTCCCCATATTGAGGAGAAATATTCTTTAGTATTGGATTCGATTCGCGTCCATTGATCACCATCCAGATAAAGGATCATACCTTCATCACCTACAGCAAAAACCATTTCCTCTGAAGGCCCCCAGACATCAAGAAAAAACTCCATCGTTTGCGAAGGCATTTCACTGAACTCAGCACCATTGTAGTGAAAAATGGCTCCTTCAGACCCAACCATATAAACATTATCAGGAGCAAAACCATAAACACCGTAAAACTCTGCATTGGAGTTAAAGGTCATCCTATGCCATTTTTCACCATCCTGCTTTAATACTAGGCCATCGTATCCAACAGCTAGCATTCCACTTTCTTTGCATCCCCAAAGCCGTGTCACATCGGTATCGGTTCCTGTTTGCGTGAACTTCCAACTACTACCATCGTATCGAAGAATTTTGCCGAGCCGCGAACAGGCATAGATTTCATCCTCTGCCAGACCAAAAATACCTGTCATCGGTGGAAGCTTTTCGGTTTCTACAGGAGTCCAGGTTTTCCCGTCGTAGTGTAGAATTCTACCATCGGTGACAACAGCGAAAACGTTGTCTGGCGCGCTACCCCAAATATTCTTGAAGGTCCAGCGACCATCGGTTTCCATGGACGACCATGCGCTGCCATCATAATGCAGCATCGTTCCATCCGCCCCGCCTACAAAAATATTGTTTTCATCCAATCCAAAAATTGAAAGGAGATGATTGCTCGTCAATTCAGACATAAAAACTCCAGGGGTAATAAAAATTTATAGGGACATATCGTTCCATTTAGTTCCATCATATCGAAGCACGGTCCCATTTTCTCCTGCAACATAAACAGAATCTTCTCCTAATCCTCTTACCTTTGTAAAATATTCTTCCTTTAGAGGCTCTACACGCGACCACGCTTTGCCATCATAATGCAGAATTGTGGAGTTATCTCCAACAGCAAAGATATTATTATCCGAAGTTCCCCAGATACTGAGAAGATATTCTTCCGTACCAGATTCCATAGTTTTCCATTCTTCCCCATTAAAATGTAAAAGGGTTCCATGCGAACCACAGATATAAACATTGTCAGTTCGCGTACCCCATACACCAAAAAGTGAAATCTCCTCCTCGGTCAACTCATCTTTACGCTTGAACTCTTTCCCATCATAAAAACGGAAGACCCCTTCCCCTCCTACCGTGTAGATGTGGTTTATATCTTCACCCCACATACCAAAGAGATCGTGAATGGTATTGGGCTCACGGTAGTCCCACTTTTCACCATCCCAATAGATCATGCGGCCACCAACACCATAAAGAAAAACATTGTTTTCATCGAAACCATACGCAGAGTTCAGGGAATCATAACTTCCAGTATCGACTTGTTTCCAATCCTTACCTTGATAGGAAAGAACCACCCCGCCTATCCCAACCGCATAGATGCAGTTTTCATGAGGACCCCAAATTCCCATTAAGGGATTCGTATTCTCTGTTCGAACAGGAAGCCATTCATCTCCATCCCAATGTTGCGGCACACCATCTTTCCCGACGACATAAATACTGTCGTCCCGAAAAATCACTAAATCTAGTAAATCTGGTTTTTCACCTGTAAACATAGCTAAATATTCCTAGCGTTCAAAATACAGAAGGGGCTCCCGGCTCAAACCGGAAACCCCTCCTTAGTGAACCAGTCCGATTATTATTCAGTTTCTTTAGGCTTGTTAAAATAAATATTTTCTAAATTGGGGAAGTTTTCATTATCCTTAAACAATGCCTCAACTCCCTCGGTAATGTCATTATGAATTAAAACCAGCGTTTTCATGGCTGGCAAGTTCTTAGAGTTAGCCAGAGCTTTGCCACCGAGATTTCCGATTTCAGTTTCATAAAGATCCATTAACGTAACATTTTTAAAATTCTCTGCGTTTGCGATAACCTCAGCTCCTCGCAACCCTAAAGGGTTGTATGTAAGAGTCAGTTGGGTCAAGCTTTTCAAAGTATCTGAATGTGCCAGAGCATCAAGGCCCTCTGCTTCAATATAATTCCAGTTGAGGTTTAGCTCTTCCAGCTTTGCCAGGTTTTTAGAATTCGCAATAGCAATCGCTCCCTCATTGCCAATATTATTTCTATATAAAGAAAGTTGTGTCAAGCGGGTCAAAGATTCTGATTCTGCTAGATACTTCACCCCTTCATCACCCAACTTATCTCCAAGCCAAAGTGACACCAGGTTTCCTAACAAGTTCGACTCAGCAACAGCTTTTGCTCCCTCTGCTCCGACCTCGTTATCACTTAAAATCAACTCAGACAAATTGAGCATCGTTTTAGACTTTGCCAGAGCTTTGACCCCTTCATCCGTCACCTTATTTTTAAAAAGGTTTAGGGCTGTCAAAAACTTCATGTTTTCGCATTCGAGAAGAGCGTTCAACCCTCTATCGGTAATATCATTGAACTCCAAAAAAATAGCGGTAACACCCTTAAGCTTGTCGGACTCCATGATCTTAATCAGGTCATCATCATCCAGCTCTTTTTCTCTGAGGTCGAGGTCGTTGTTTTCCGAATTCAAACCTTGATCTATAATATTGTCTATATCTTTGACTTCATCATCAAGCATTGCCACACTCCGTGATAATCACTTACTGGTAAAATGGGTTAAGCCTGCTATTCTATTTAAGTTATGGCTCTTGTAAAGCCTAAATTTATTTTTTTGCCCGTCAATCCCCAAATAGTTTGATTTATTAGCCAAAATAGGAATTGTTGGATTCGCCAAATGTCCTCAAGTTAAAAAAATTTAATTTTTTTCTGATTCATTTTATTATATCTATATACAGTATGATTTTCTTCTCGTTTCTTCTTCATAACACCCATTCATAAAAATTAAGGTAACAAGCATGGTTCAAAAAATTGATGAAATCACAGATCGGGTCAATCAGGCGAGCGGATTCATCCCTCCCCTTCTCCATGAACTCGACCAGGTTATGGTAGGACAGAAATATCTTACCGAACGACTGGTATTAGGATTGCTTACGGGAGAACATGTTCTTCTGGAAGGGGTTCCAGGGCTTGCCAAAACAACCTCCGTTAAAACTCTGGCACAATCGGTTAGGGCAGATTTCAAACGTATTCAATTCACTCCAGATTTACTTCCTGCGGATCTTTTGGGAACCCAGATTTATCAGCCCAAAACAGGTGAATTCGACATTAAGAAAGGCCCTTTGTTTGCCAACATTATCTTGGCAGACGAAATCAATCGTGCTCCGGCCAAAGTTCAAAGTGCCTTGCTGGAAGCCATGCAGGAACGCCAGATAACCATAGCTGGTAACACTTTTCCGTTGGGGGACCCCTTTATGGTCATCGCCACACAAAATCCGATCGAACAGGAAGGCACCTACCCTTTACCCGAAGCTCAGATCGATCGCTTTATGCTAAAACTCCATATTGACTACCCCTCCAAAGAAGAGGAAAAGTTGATCATGCAGCGCATGTCCACCTTCAACGAGCCATACAAAGTTCAACCCGTGATCAACCCAGCAGACATTCTGAAAGCACGCAAGGTTATTGATGAGATTTATATTGATGAAAACTTGCAGGACTACATAATCAATCTGGTTACCGCCACACGAGACCCGAAAGCAAATCAACTTTCATCCTATGCCGGGATGATTCAGTTTGGCGCATCTCCCCGTGCTTCAATATTTCTTAACCGAGCGGCCAAAGCTTATGCATTTTTACAGCGACGCGGATATGTCGTGCCACACGATATAAAGAGCATCGGTATGGATATACTTCGGCACCGCATCATCCTTACCTATGAGGCAGAAGCAGAAAATGTAAGTGCCGATGACATTCTGAAATCCCTTTTCGATACTATCGAAGTCCCCTGAGCCCCATATGCTGCAAACACTGACAAAAAATGTTCGAGACTGGTTCCGCCTCCCGGCCCCTGCGCCAGAGCGAGAAAACCAACTGTCACCCGAATTGTTGCAACGCATAAAAGCCATCCAGGTAAAAACCAATTATATGGTGAACGATATCATGGCAGGTGAATATGTATCTGCGTTCAAAGGCCGCGGAATGGAGTTCAGCGAAGTTCGTGAATATCAGCCGGGAGATGATGTGCGATTGATCGACTGGAATGTAACCGCACGTATGAACCAACCCTTCATCAAAGAATTCATTGAGGAACGGGAACTCACATTGATGCTTCTGGTGGATGTCAGCTCTTCCGGGAGATTTGGTTCCGAACAAAAAATGAAAAACGAAATTGCGGCAGAAGTTGCATCCATTCTCGCATTCGCAGCTATAAAAAATAACGACAAAATCGGGCTCATAATTTTTTCAGATAAAATAGAGCGTCATATTCCTCCCAAAAAAGGGAAAGGCCATATATGGAATATCATCCGTACTATTTTAAGTTTCAAACCCGAAGGCAAAGGCACCAACCTGTCACTGCCTTTGAAATATTTGCTTAAAATCCAGAAAAAGAAAGCCACTACCTTCCTGATCTCTGATTTTCAAGACGAAAACTTTGAACCTCAACTGAAACTCGCCCGCCAAAGGTTCGATCTCATCGCGATCAATATAATTGATCCGCATGAAGAAACCCTACCCGATGTAGGAATGGTTCATCTTGAAGATTCCGAAACAGGAAAAACATTATTAGTGAACACCAGTGACTCAGAAATGCTCAAGAAACACAAAAATATTTGCATCAAAAAACGTCAGGAAAGAAAAACTTTTTTCAGTTCAATCGGAATAGATACCATAGAAATTTTTACCCATAAATCTTTAACAGATCCCATCACAAAATATTTCAAATTCAGGGAAAAGAAACATTGATATGAGCGATTCAAAAATACCCGAAGAAGGAGTCAGCGGAAAAATAAAAGCGGTTGTCTATATTTTAACAGGCATTACCCTTTTCGCCTTCGTTGCATTTTTCACAAAACTCATCACCAAAAAACCTACAGCTATCCAACAGGAAAAAAGCATCAAAAATACCCGAGTTGATGGCCGCTCTACAGAACTAGAGAAAGCAGGTGAACGACTGCAACAGGTAGGATTAAACAAACAAGCCCTAGATAATTATATTTTAATATGGACCTTGGGAGAAAGCAATGCAACCGACAGAGCCAAAGCCGCTGCGACTACTGGCAGACTTTATCTAAAGCTCGGTAATTGCAAGGAAGCATTGGTCTGGCTGTTTCGTTCAGAAGCTGCCAACCCTGACAAAGCGACTGAATTACAACCCCTAATTGACACCTGCATAGCAAAAGAAAAATAGATTATGTCAAAAATATTTTCAACTCCAGTCCCTGGTTTATTGTTCGCATTTATTTTCACCTTAACAAACCCCTTTTTTTCCTGGTGCTCCGAACCGGTATCGATAGACGCGCAAATTGATATTAGTCAACCCACGTTGGGGGATATTGCAACCTATTCGATCACAGTAACGCATGATCCGGATATTGTTCTGCATATGCCTGAATACGTAATACCTGAAGGGTTGGAAAATATTGAAAACGGAAAGGAAAATCCAAAAAAAATTAACAAGCAAATCACGCAAGAGTTCTGGCTTAAATTGCGAATTGACAAGATCGGTCCTATTACACTTCCCCCTATTCCTGTCTGGTTCGATGCCCCCGACTCGAACAAACAAATCGTGCGCGGGAAGATCATGTCTCCTGAAGTCAGCTTTGAAGTGCAATCGCTTTTGCAACTTGAAGAAAATGCTTCGGACATTAAAGACATCAAGCCGATTGCCAACATCAAAGCACCTTGGACACATTATATCTGGAAGGCTGTGGCGATTTTATGCCTTTTGGCTTTAGGTTATTGGCTATGGAAAAAATGGCAGAACAAATCAACTCCCAAGTCAGAACCCGATTTCGCGCTCACTGCCGAAGAGAAAGCCATGAAAGAATTGAATAAATTACAAACCCGTGATTGGATGAAACTCGGCCGCATCCGAGATCATTTTTTTGAGCTCTCAGAAATATTTCGCAGGTACCTTGAAAATCGCTATGACTTTCCAGCACAAGAGTGGACTACGGAAGAGATCACGACCTATTTCAAAAATTTCTCTGACTTGAGTGAGAGTCAAAAACTGCAGACAAGAACCCTTCTAATAGAAATAGACAAGGTTAAATTCGCCAAAGCCCAAGCGCATAATGATCCGATTGACTCAGTAATGCACTTCATCAAAGAAGCATCGCCTGTTCTCGTATTGCCTGATCATGATACTTCCGCTCAGGTTACACCTGTGACCAAATCACCGGAAAAACCATGAACTTTTTTCGATTTGAAGACCCTTGGCTCCTATTGTTTTTTCTGCTAGTGCCGTATCTTGCATTCAAAACAAGGAACCCTGTAACGATCCATTACTCCTCCATTGCTATTTTGAAAAAGGTTCGACCAACACGAGCTGATATTTTGTCTGCCCTTCCCTTAATTATTCGGTTACTGGCAGTCTCTCTTCTCGTTCTCGCTCTAGCTCGCCCGCAGGAAGGTCACAAGAGTACGGAAATATTATCTGTAGGGGTCGATATCATGCTGGCTCTAGACACATCGGGAAGCATGCAAGCTCTTGACTTCATCAAAAACGAAAAACGCGATACGCGTCTGACAATGGTTAAGGATGTCGTAGCAGACTTTATCGAAAATCGTCCCAATGATCGCATGGGCATGATTGTTTTTGGCTCCGAGGCCTACACCCAATGCCCACTCACTTTGGATCAGGGCATACTACAATCTTTCCTCAGCAAACTGGAGATAGGGATGGCAGGTGATGCGACAGCTATCGGTTCTGCAATCGGTATCGCGGTCAAACGCTTGAAGGATCTTGAGTCGGAATCAAAGGTCATCATCCTTTTAACCGATGGGCGCAGCAATGCTGGCAATCTCGCACCGCTGCAAGCCGCGCAAACGGCGAAAGCATTTGGGATAAAAATTCACACGATTGCCGTGGGGACGCATGGAGAAGCACCTTTTTTAGTAAATTCTATTTTTGGACAACGATATGTTTATCAAAAGGTGGACATCGATGAAGACACATTAAAGGAAATATCAGAATTAACAGGCGGTCAATATTTCCGCGCTACCGATCTTGAATCGTTAAAAGAAATCTACAAGCAAATCGATCAAATGGAGAAATCTGAAGTCAAGGTTCTCGATCATTCCGAATACACAGACCTATTCTCCTATTTTCTTATTTCTGGATTACTGCTTCTGCTTTTGGAAATTGCATTATCCAATACCTTATTGAGGAGGATTCCGTGATATGAAATTTGGCGACCTTTCGAATTTATATTTGCTGTGGGTTCTGGTCCCGCTCCTATTTTTTCTCGCATGGGGAAATCGCAAGAAACACGAACTCATCGTTCGTTTTTGCGGTGACAACTTATTCTCAAAACTAGTGACTCCCAATTTTAGAGAACAGCAAAAAACCAGAGCACTATGCATCAGTTTCGCTATCTTTTTTATTTTGCTCGCACTCACTCGACCGCAATGGGGTTATCAATGGGAAGACGTCAAACAAGAGGGTGTAGACATCATTATTGCTCTGGATGTATCCCGCAGTATGCTTGCCGAAGATATAAAACCAAATCGGCTTGAAAGAGCCAAACGCAAAATCTCTGACTTGCTGGAAATGTTACAGGGAGACCGAGTCGGGTTGGTAGCATTCGCGGGAACATCTTTTGTGCAATGCCCACTTACTTTGGACTACACGGCGGCGCGAATCTTTCTTAATGCCATTGATACCGATTTAATACCTGTACAGGGGACAGCTCTAGGCGATGCTTTGCGAACATCCATAAAAGCCTTTCGCACAGAAGAGAAGAAATCTAAAGCCATCATATTGATCACAGATGGTGAAGACCAGACAGGGCAGGCACCGATAGCCGCAAAAGAAGCAGAGAAAGCAGGAGTCAAGGTTTATACCATTGGAATCGGAGGAGACATCGGTGCTCCCTTACCTAACCCAAATCAAGCAGGAGGCTTTCTAAAAAACGAGGAGGGAGAGGTTATTCTCACAAAACTCGACGAAATAACCCTGCAACAAATTTCTTTACAGACAGGTGGAAGTTATGTGCGCTCCGTAACTGGGGATATCGACCTGAAAACCATTTATCTCGATCAGATAAACAAAAAAATGGAAAAGAAAGAATTTAAATCCGAGCGTAGAAAAATATGGCAGGAGCGTTTTCAATGGTTCATTTTTCCCGCCTTGTTATTCTTAATTTATGAAAGCAGATTATCAGCAAGGAAACCGGAATTGGACTCCTGAAAATGTCCTGCACTTGGCTTCTGGATTTTGATACAATATAAGATAGTAGCTTTCGCGCAAGACCTTGACTACGCGAGATTGAAGTTTTATCCAATAAGTAGCACTTGAAAAAGGCTTAAAAACCTTTTTGATGATTTAACGTATTGAAAGGAAAAAAATAATGCAAAACTCTCCTCGAACCATGAGCATAGATGCCGTAGCTGCTGAACAGCAACGGTTTATGGTACGTGTCTATAACTGGATGGCAGCCGGACTCGGTATTACCGGTTTTATGGCTTATTATGTTGCCAATACTCCAACATTTTTCAATATCGTCATGGGCAATCCTATAATCCCGATTGTTCTCATTGTTGCTCAAATCGGTCTGGTATTCTGGCTTGCATCCCGAGTTATGCAAATGGGCGTTAGCCAAGCCACCGGGATATTTTTTCTTTATGCCGGCTTAACGGGGATAACCTTCTCTACATTATTCGTGGTTTACACCGCTGCCTCCATCACCTCAACATTTATGGTCACGGCAGGCACCTTTGGTGCAATGAGTTTCTATGGATACACCACCAAGAAAGATCTGACCTCATGGGGTAGCTTTTTATTCATGGGTCTTATCGGAATTATCATTGCATCTCTAGTAAACATTTTCATGCAAAGCTCCATGATGCACATGATCATTACATATGCAGGTGTACTGATCTTTGTCGGGTTAACCGCTTACGACACGCAGAAAATTAAAGAGATGAATATCCTTGGCAACGAAGGAACAGATGAGGACACCAAAGAAGCCATTCGTGGTGCACTCACACTTTATCTTGATTTCATCAACCTCTTCCTGATGCTTTTAAGGCTCATGGGAGATAGAAGATAAGCGCAGTTTTTCAATCCAATTCACATTATGATTCCCGCTTTGGCGGGAATCTATTTCACATACTAATCTTTATGTTTCGCAAACTTCGAGTCAGACGGGTTCTCGTTGTTGGCCTTTTTGTATTACTGACAAACTCCCCCGTGTCTGCCGATCCAGTAGACGCAAATATTCAAGAAGGCCTGAATCAATATCAAGAAGGCCTTTTTCCCGAAGCAGAAAAAAACTTTTCTCAAGCCCGTTCGAGTCGACCTGACGATCCACGCCTCAACTACAACCTGGGAAGCTCTTACTACAAACAGGAAAAATTCCAAGAGGCCCTACAAGACTATACGAAAGCGGCTTTGGAAAACTCTGACCCCAAACTCAAAAAGAATTCGCTATATAACTCCGGCAATACCCTTTTCAAAATGGGTAAGCTAGAAGAAGCCGAGGCGGCATATAAAAAAGTACTTACCCTGGATCCCTCAGACATGGATGCCAAATTCAATCTGGAATTTGTCCGAGAGCAATTAAAAAAGAAGGAAGAACAAAAACAAAATTCTGACAAAAAAGATTCATCTGATTCAGAAAAAGACGATTCCTCAGAAAAGGACTCTTCGAAGAAAGAAGAAAATCAAGAATCCAAAAAACAAGAACCACAAAAAGGTGAAGAGCCTCAAACGGGAGAAAAACAGCCGCAAGAAAATAATAATCAGAGTGAATCTGCACAAGCAAAAGAATTAAGTCAGGAAGAGGCAGAACAGTTACTAGGAAACCTTTCTGAGGATTTAAAAAATATCAGCCGCATGCAAGCTGGAAAAGCTAAAGCCGTACAATCCTATCAAGGTAGTAATTGGTAATTTGATGAACCTATTTTTCAACAAGGCCGCATTATTATTTTTTCTTCTTTGCATGGGACTGAGTTCACCCGTCTTTGCCGAAGATATTCAGGCTCTTGCTACGGTTGATCGAAATCAGATCACTTTGGAAGATAGTCTGCAATTATCTATTACCATACAAGGAACGCAAAATACGCCACCCCCGGAATTGCCATCTTTGCCTGATTTTCGCGTAACATCTTCAGGAACTTCCTCATCGACGCAGATTATAAACTTTAAGCGCAGTGTCTCCATCACACATAAATACCGCTTAACACCTATGAATATCGGACAATTCAAAATCGGATCGGCTCGCATAAGAGCAAACGGGAAAATTTATACTACCAATTCTATTACAATTGTCGTGCAGAAACCTACAGTACAAAATCTGTCTGCAGACAAATCGGTATTTGTTGAAACGAATGTATCAAAAAAAACAGCCTTTGTTGGTGAGCAGTTGATTTATTCATTTAAATTATTCCACAGAGTCGAAGCAAAAAATCTTGATCTGAGTATGCCTTTTGGAGCATCACATTTTCAAAAGGAAGAATTGGGAAAAGCAAAAACCTATCAGAGTGTAATAAACGGAATCCAATATCAAGTACAAGAAATATCTGTAGCGCTCTTTCCTATTAAACCTGGTAAAGCAGCAATCCCCCCTGCCATGCTGGATCTGGACATATATCATCGCACCCGATCTAACCGCAGAGGGTTTTTCAACGACCCTTTTTTTGGTCAAGGAATTCGCGCCGAGCATAAGGTTTTGCGATCCAAACCTCTATCTTTGGAAATTTTAGCATTACCCGAAAAAAACAAGCCTCGGGATTTTAAAAATATCATCGGCCAATTTAATATCCAGGCAAACTTGGGAAAAAACGATCTCGAAGTAGGAGATACCACCACCCTAACGATCACTGTTTCCGGCAAAGGCAATATTCGCGGAGTCATCTTCCCTGAACCCGACCTGAATCTTCAGTTCAAAGTTTACCCCGACCAGCCCGAATTTAAACAAGCTGTTGCTGCAAATCAAATAACAGGACAGAAAACATTCAAGTTTGCTTTGGTCCCCTTAAAATCAGGAACCGTAACTTTACCCGCGCTCACTCTGGACTACTTCGATCCCGAAGCAAAAGATTATCGGCAGGTTAAAACCCGACCTATCATCTTGACCGTTCGCCCCTCGTCTACGGAGGAAACTTTAAACCATGTCCAATCCAACTCGATCAACAATAACCTTAAAAAAACAGAAATAGAAATTCTCGCAGAGGATATACTGCCTATACATACTCAATTGAATGACTTTCAAAATGTTAATAATGAAATAGGCACTTCTACTTTAATCAGATTCGTCTTCCCTGCTCTGCTTTTTGTAATGGCTGCATTTTTTATCCGCAAACAAAAACGTTGGACCACCGATGTGGCTTTTTACAGAAACCAAAAAGCTTACAAAACAGCCTCGCAAAGATTGAAGAACCTGGGGCTCTCTCAAAATTCAGAATCAAAGGAATTTGCAAGTGCGCTCTCGGAAATACTCCGCGAGTATATAGGTGACAAGTTGAATATGCAGGGTAAAACCATTACCGCCGCAGAAGTAGAATACAAGTTGAAAGAATCGGATTATCAATCCAACGTTGCCAATAGCACCCGGAAACTTTTAGAAAAATGCGAGGCTCTACAATACACCCCTGTTTCCTCTGGAAACAACCTTGAGCTACTGAATAAATCTCAGGATATTATTAAAATTCTGGAGAAAAAGTCGTGATCAAAAAAGTTCTCATTTCCTTATTCATTTTGCTTTGCCATATCCCTCTGGTTCATGCAGAGGATTTTATGAATGAGATTGCTCGAGCCAACGACTTGTATGCAAGCAATAACTATCAGCAAGCAGCAGATTCTTATGAGTCTCTTAGGAATAGAGGGTTCAACAACGGCCACATGTACTACAACCTGGGAAACGCTTATATTCGACTAGGCAAAACCGGGCCAGCTATTTTGAATTATATTCGCGCGAAAAAGCTCATACCACGTGATGAGAACCTGCAGGCAAACTTAAACTTTGCGATTCAACAAACGCGCGACAAAATAACTCCGCCACCACCCGACACACTCGCCATTTTGTTTTTTTGGGTAAACAACCTGAGTCTGAACGAAAATATCAATTTAGCTTTTGCCGTTAATCTGGCTTTTTGGTTGACCTTGACAGCATGGTTTTATTTTCGCACTGACTTTTTGAGGTTAACTCGAAATTTAATATTCTTTTTACTCTTACTTGCCTTTGTTGCAATCAGCGTTAAACTACATTTTAAGTCCAATTCCAAGACAGGAGTCGTGTTGGCTAAAACGGTTTCAGTCAAATCGGGCCTTGATGCCTCTAATATCACCCTCTTTGAGTTACACGAAGGTGCGCTTGTCAATATAACCGATGAACGGCAAGGCTGGGTTGAAGTCCAGCTCGATTCAAAGCAAAAAGGCTGGATTCCGAAGGATACTTTAGAAGTCTGAATCCTTCACTTTAACAGTAGTGTTCCGTTGGCTCTACCGCAAAAAATAGATAGATAATGACGCAGGGTTTCTGTTTAAATTGTTTGCCCGGCAGTTAGGCACAAACAACGTCAACATCGGTGGTGATATAGCTCTATTCACCGGCATCGCCAAGGCCCTTTTTGATCTCGCAGAATCGAACCCATCTGAATTCCCGGTATCTAGAGGCAAAGCTTATTTTAAAGTCTGTCCCAATCCTGCCGTTAGGGAGAGTAGCCAAAACAGGTTAATTTTGATGCCGGTTCGATCTGAAGGCCAGTTCAACATCATGGTTTAAGACACGGAAGACCGTTATCACGGTATTTCTAGAAGAGATGTTGTATTGATGAATAAAAACGATATGACGGCATTGGTTTTACCTGAAAACGACCAGGTAACAGTAAAAAACACAACGGGGACGATGATAGGGCAGAAAGCAGTCGCCTACCCTATCAAAGAAGGTAAAATCATGATGTACTATCCAGATAGCAATATACTGGTTCCAAGAAATTCCGATCCACAATCAAAAACGCCTTCGTTTATATCTATCGAAGTTATTTTGGAAAAAGAACAATGAATTTTTTAAAAACAAAAATAATTAGAGCAACGTTTTTCACAAGCTTACTTATAATTGGATTCGCCCAACTATCGTCGGCAAGCGAGCCTTTTGTAAAAAAGATTCGCATTAAAGGAAATACCTTGATCGACGCACAATCGTTGCAGGAGCATTTTGATCTGGGTAACGGTCTTAAAATGAATCCTTTCATTATGGACCTTGCAGCCAGGGAACTGAGCTCCGTTTACCGTTTTCATGGTCACCCGATGGTGGACTCCTATTCAATGTTGAAAGTTAAAAACGGTACCCTGACTTTAAAAGTAGATGAACAGAAGGAATATCGCCATGGTGCCGCCCGCGCCGAACTCGCTGTCTACAAACTCGACTGGGACTTCAATATGAAGACGACCGAACAGCAAAAAGAGGAAGCCATCCGTAAACTTGTTAAAGGATATAGAAAAATAAAGATAAATGAAGAGGTAGTGATTTCTTATCTAGTGGGAAATCAAAGAACCCGCATTGAGGAAATTCAGTCACAAAAGAAAAAAGCCATGAGAGAAAAAATTGCGACTGCAGTAAAAAACTATAGAGAAAGAAATATTGCTGATGCCAAGAAAGAGGCTCAAAGAATTGTAGAAATGAGAAAACGCGTTCAGATAGCGGCAAGCAAAAAAGAATTAGAAGCAGAGGAACCTAAGGTCATGGAGTATGGTGAAATAACTCCTTTTGAAAGAAATGCCTATTAAATGCAGCTTTATCCGAGGGCTGAAAGAAAACCGGCAATTTGCGTTCTTTTCCTGCGTCTCCTTCCCGATAAAGATGACCAAATATTGTGTCCCCTATAACAAGCTCTGATTTTTAAAAAATCGAATGCAATCTTCCACAACCCAGTCAACCGAAGACAGCAAACCGTGATCGCTATCCAGTTCCCGCAACTGGCACCAAGGATGCTTGCTAACAAAGTTTCTCGACTCCTGTATATCCACTGTCTCATCGTGCAAACCATGAACAATAAAAGTGGGGATATTTCGTTCCAACGGAAGCGATTCCCAGGTTTCTGCGTCTCGAAACAAATGGGTGTTTAAGAAAACCTCTTTATTGTAACGATAATGAAATACCGGAATTAATGTCGTTTCAGACAATTTCTCTTCCAGCTTTAGTTTTTGCCTCCAGCGATTCAAGAAATTAAAACCAGGAGCCATGAGATAGAGTGCTTTGACCGACTCTCTATTTTGCGCCAAAAGGCTGGCCAGATACCCACCCATACTGCTTCCAATCAACGCGAAACTTTTATGTTTCTCAGCATCTATTATATTCTGAACTAACTTTACTTGGCGCGACAAGGTCAAGTTTTCAAAATCACCCTCTTGCAAATCGGGAACATGAAGTGGAATATTCAACTCTTCGAATCGATTTTTAAAAACACACGCCTTATTCGAGTTGGGTCCTGATGCGAAACCATGCAGATAGATAAACTCCGTCATGATTCATTGGCTGCTTCTGTTCCCTTCACCACCTCTCTCATAACCCACAGCAAAACCAATCCCGGCAGAGCAAATAGAAATGTGGTAAAGAAAAAGACAGTCCAACCCATTCCATCTACCAGCACGCCTGATAAAGGCCCCACAAACACCCTACCCAAAGAAGCCAAGGCTGAGAGTAAGGCAAACTGAGTAGCCGTATAACTGTGGTTACACAATATCATCAAAAATGCGACAAAAGCTGCCGTTCCCATTCCTCCCGCCAGATTTTCAAAGGCGATGGTAAAAATCATCAGTGGATAACTTTTTCCGACCAAAGCTAAAACCATGAATGAAAGATTCGATACCGCCTGCAATATTCCAAAAATTAAGAGGGCCTTGAACAAACGTAACCTCGCCATGAGAACACCACCAAAAAGGGCCCCAATTATGGTGGACGCCAAGCCCATTCCCTTATTGATGGCACCCACTTCCCCCACAGAAAAATTCACGCCTCGAATCAAGAATGTAGTGGTCAGACTGCCAGCAAAAGCATCTCCCAATTTATAAAGAACAATCAATGCCAATAAAGACCAAACACCGGTACGCGAAAAAAATTCCTTAAAGGGGCCTTCGACGGCATCTTTCATTGAAGCGGGGGGAGTGCCAGGGTCTTCAGGTTCGGGCCCCAGCCAAACTGCCACCACGCCTATGGACATGATCAAAGCAATGAGCATATAGGTGGCACGCCATCCTAGATACTCAGACAAAATCAAAGCCAGAGCACCAGAGACCAACATAGCTATCCGGTAGCCAGTAACAGAGACAGCGGCCCCCATACCCCGTTCCCGCTCTCTGAGCACCTCCGTACGATAGGCATCTATCGCCACATCCTGTGATGCAGAAACAAAGGTAAGGCAAAAAGCGAGTAATGCAAGAAACCAGAGTCCATTTTGCGGCGATGTCACACTCATCCCCAGAATGAGACCGATCAAAGCCAGTTGCGAGAGAGCTATCCATCCTCTGCGCCGCCCAAAAATCGGGACAACAAATCGATCCATCAAAGGCGACCAAAGAAATTTCAGCGTATAGGGGAGCCCCACCAGACTGAACAGCCCTATCGTCTTAATATCCACATCTTCAACCGTCAACCATGCCTGTAAAGTACCTCCAGATAAGGCCAATGGAAGCCCTGAGGAAAACCCCAAAAAGAGAACAGTCACTACTCTAGGATTTAACAACTGATTCATATTTTAGACAATAAATTCAAATAGTTACTGAAATCTTCTTAAGAGGATAACTAAAGTAATTAGACTTCAAATTATACCCCGTTTCATGTATAGCATTAAAGCTGGATACTTTTCACTTATTTCAACCCACATCCTGCCTTAGATTGCTATTATAATAGAGAATATCCGCTGAACCCTTTCAGCAAAATTCCACCACTGTTTCAGTTGGGAGAATTGGCCATAAATTGTTGTTTTTTTATAACCTTTTCCCTCCTTTTATCCGATAAGCAACTGAAATAAGGGATGATTTTATGCAAAATATGAATTCCATTCAGATGTTCAAGGAGCAACTCAAAATCAATTTGGTCGAGTTGCTCAAAGTGACAGAAGAGACTGGAAAAATTACAAAAAAAATCAAAGACCTCATTTATTAGAAAATACTAACGATGACAACCACGCCGTATGGAAATAAAAATACTTAAAGCTATTGATGTAACTAAAAAAGAAGCACAGGACACTGGACAAACGGGGGGTGATCTGGCTTCAAGGTCAAAAGCAAATGAGCTATAAAGTAATCCCCAACAAAATAAATAGTATTTTGCTTTATATTTGATTAATGAAAAAGATTTATAATAAATAATTGAGTTCAATTAGACGGCTTAACAACAGGCAAGGATAAAATGAATATCCCCGAAGACATTCAAGAAGAAAATACAGAGTCGGCTCCTGCAGAAATCACAACACCCGAGAGCCCACCGATCGATATTCACGAAGAACAAATTAAAAAGGCCAAAGAGAAGCTTAAGAAACCTGACATGGAAGCACTTCATGACAACCGGCAATCATTTCTACGGTTCAACAGGTTTAAAATCCATCGTAATCTAGTCACCCTTTCTGAAATTGACCAAACCATCTTTCTGATCATTCCAAGGCTATTGCATATACACCAGGAAGGCCTACCCGGCTACTTTGAGGGCGACCCGCCTTGCGGTATACATAATTTTACTCTTGATCAGGAAGCACAATATGCCCTGGAGAAAATGTTTCCAAATGTCATTCTCCGCAGAAACGTGAATTTAAACCCGGTTATTCACACCGCCCTTCTTATGGGAAGTGTCGGATCCATCGCGCAAACCAAAAAGTCTGATCTGGACTATACCCTCCTGATCAACAAAAGCGACTTCACGGAAGAAAGCATGAAGCTTTTTCAGAAAAAGCTAAACCTTATTGAGACGTGGACTTGGGATAACTACAGTTTAGAAACCCATTTTTTCATAAATGACTCCGAAGAAGTAAAAAATAATATCTTCGGTGAAAGTGATAGTGAAAGCACGGGGTCAGCACTCGCCAAGCTGCTGAAAGAGGAAATGTATAGAACCATGATTATTGTTGCTGGAAAAATTCCTTTTTGGCTGATTTCTCCCGTTGATTCCGATGATGACAAATACGACGAACTCTACCAGAAATTGCAAAATGGAGACACTCTGTTAAAACAAGAAGAGTTTATCGATATGGGAAATGTTGATGACATATCGCAGGGAGAATACTTTGGTGGTGCTGTATGGGCTTTGATCAAGTCCTTCAAATCCCCTTTCAAAACACTTATGAAAATGGGAATACTCGAAGAGTATATGTTTGGAGATACCAAATTTAATCTCCTGTGCCATCAGGTAAAAGACAAATATTTTAACGATGTTCCATATCTAGATATAGACCCATACTTGGTAATGTTCGAACGTGTTCAACAGTTTTTTAAAGAAACTAAAGATGAAGAGTCTGTGGATGCCTTAAGACACGCTTTTTATCTTAAGGTGGGCACCCAGATTGAGCCAGATGAGTTGGGGAAAGGGAGCAAAATCTGGAGGAAAAATACTCTGATAAATATGTTGAAAGAATGGGGTTGGGATGCAAAAAAATTAGAGCGTCTCAACGATTATTCCAACTGGCAAATGATGCATAAAGTTGATCTCGGAAATAGGATTAACAAAATCTTGATGGCGTCTTACAAAAACATTTCTGAAAAGAACAAAACACTCGACCCAAGTGAAAGTTTGATAACAGAAAAAGATACCCATCTTCTAGGCCGAAAATTGTTCAGTTTCTACAGAACCGCTCCTAATAAAGTAGATAATCTCGGCGCACTGGTAGATGGGAAAACCGCCGAAACGGAATTAACATTTTTACTGGAACAAAAAACCTCACGCGACAAAGCAACATGGTATTTGATTAGAGGAAAAACTCGAGAGTCTCTAGACCAAATAAAAGATGACGATATCATCAAAAAATCCAAAACATTAAC
>Ga0209043_1000694_pt1 | contig 20244 bp, 14 predicted proteins | sample SaaInlV_100m_DNA_3_FD_184654 | JGI IMG/M metagenome (GOLD analysis project Ga0209043, IMG submission 184654) | Marine microbial communities from expanding oxygen minimum zones in the Saanich Inlet - SI037_S4LV_100m_DNA (SPAdes) (version 2) | ecosystem: Environmental > Aquatic > Marine >... | reverse complement strand
TTTTATTTATTAACAAAAACTGCAATTAGAACAGAAATTTATTGGACGAGGAGCATGGATGCCATCGAACACTAAAAATAATAATTTGATCGTAGGCCTGGATATAGGTACTACAAAAATATGTGCAATTGCGGTTCAAGACGATGGCTCAGAAGAATTGAATGTAGTTGGTGTCGGCACCGCGAAATCAGATGGTTTGCGCAAAGGTGTTGTTGTCAACATTGAAAAGACAGTCAAAGCTATTAAAAAGGCAGTTGAAGAATGTGAATTAATGTGTGGAGCGCAGATTCGTTCTGTTTATGCAGGAATTGCGGGACATCATATTAGAGGACAAAACAGCCGTGGAATGGTCACGGTTTATCATAACCGGATAGTTACTGAAGAAGATATTCGACGTGTAATCGACGCAGCTCAGGTGTTGATTCCAAATGACAGGGAGGTTTTGCATATTCTTCCCCAGGAATTCATCGTGGATGATCAGGATGGAGTGCAAAATCCACTCGGCATGGCGGCAGCTCGCTTAGAGGTTAATGTTCATATTGTAACTGGTTCAGTAACTTCAGCACAAAATATTATCAAATGCTGCAACCAGTCAGGATTAGATGTTGAGGACATAGTTTTGGAGCCTTTGTCTTCAAGTCAGGCAGTTCTCAGTCCGGATGAACAAGAGGTTGGTGTGGTACTGGTTGATATAGGTGGGGGTACAACGGATGTTACGATTTATTCTGAAGGAAGTATTGTCCATACGTCAGTATTAGCCCTCGGAGGGAATCATTTGACACACGATATTGCGATTGGCCTGGGTGCTCCTTTGCGTGAAGCAGAGGATATCAAACACAAGTACGGGGTAGCGATGGCCAGTATGGTGGAAGAAGACGAAATGATAGACGTCCCAAGTGTTGGCGGTAGAAATAATCGTACAATGCAGAAAAAGGTGCTTGCGAGTATTATCGAGGATCGATTCAGGGAAATATTTGAATTGATTGCTCATGAAATTGAGAAGACTCATTTTCACACACTGATGGCTTCAGGAGTAGTAATAACAGGCGGAACTTGCATTATGTCAGGTGCAGACCGGCTTGCTTCTCAAGTTTTAAATTTACCTGTCCGAGTGGGGTATCCTGAAAATATCTCAGGTTTACGTGAAATGATTTATTCTCCCAAGTATGCAACAAGTGTAGGACTTGTACGATATGGAATTACCAGTAATCAAGGGAAATTGAATTTTGTTGGTGACGACACCAATTTGTTTCATAAAGTATCCAGAAGAATGAAAGACTGGATGCAAGATTTCTTTTAGTATTAAATTATAAGATCAATAGCAAACCCGATTTAGTAGCAACAAAAAATGGAGAAAAATATGCTTAATTTTTCTGATATCCAACCTGTTCGTGATGACACTCCGAATATCAAAGTTGTCGGAGTTGGCGGAGGTGGAGGCAATGCCGTAAATCGTATGATCCAGTCAGGTGTTCAAGGTGTTGATTTCATCGTGGCAAATACAGATTTGCAGGATTTACGTAAGTCTCTTGCCCCGCAAAAATTACAGATTGGAAGTCAGTGTTCTCGAGGACTCGGAGCAGGTGCTAAACCGGAAATGGGCCGTAACGCTGCTTTAGAAAGTATTGATCAAATTAAGGATGCCCTCCAGGGCGCTGACATGGTTTTTCTGGCCGCGGGGATGGGTGGTGGAACAGGAACCGGTGGTACTCCAATTGTAGCTCAGGTTGCTCAGGACATTAAAGCACTCACCGTTGGTGTTGTAACACTGCCTTTTAATTTCGAAGCAAAAAAACGACGCAAGGCAGCAAATTCAGGGGTACTTGAATTGAGAGATCATGTAGATACCTTGATTGTAGTTCCTAACGAAAATTTATTCAGTATCATCAATCGTCGTACACCGATGACAGAGGCCTTTGGTTATGCAGATGATGTGTTGCGTCAGGGTGTTCAGGGAATTTCTGACCTGATAACCAGAGACGGTTTAGTCAATTTGGACTTTGCGGATGTCCGGACAGTAATGGCCAATAAAGGTAAGGCCGTTATGGGTACCGGGATGGCCTCAGGAGAAAACAGGGCAAGACATGCTGCAGAACAGGCTTTACACAGTCCCTTGTTAAATGACAATCGAATTGATGGTGCAAGAGGTATTTTAATCAATGTCGTGGGTGGAATGTCAATGGGCATGCAGGAGGTTGACGAAGCATCAACTTTTATTAAGGAACACGGTCACAAAGATGCAGAAATAATTTGGGGTGCAGCTATCAATCCGGATTTTGACGATCAAATGATGATCACGGTAATTGCTACAGGTTTTGAGGAGCAAGATGAAGATACTGTAAAAGTAACCGTCCCGGCCTTACCGGTAATGCCGTTTGATCGGTTTGCAGATTCTCAGGAGCAAAGCAAATCGAATTATCCTTCTGAAAATGATAAAAACCATGCTGAAGTTGAACATGAAATTGCAGCCATGGATTCCCTGGGTAGTTTCAACAGGGTGGTTCAAAATGTAGATTCTGCTGAATTAACACAAAATTCCGTACCTCTTAACGGAACAGAGACAGAAAGTAAACTCACTATGTTTACGGCAAATGACGAAATTGCTGAAGATGAAGGAGTTGAAACTGATCAGGAAGAAATTAGGCAATATGAATCGCAAGTATTTTCCGCCGAAAATGATGCTCAGGCCATTGATACAAACAAGGATTCAGTATCTGCAGATGAGTCAGCAGAGAACAAGATGGAGCAAGTAGGAACAGAAATAGACACACCTGTCGACTTAACAAATGAATCTCCTTTAGAGGAGGATACTGCTTTTTCTACATTAAGTAAGGGTGAAGAAGTAACCGGAGCATTTGAAGATTTGCCTATGGACATACCTTCATCAGACTTGATAGATGCTGAAACTTATTCAATAGATAGCCAGTCACATGACTCCAGCAGGGTGAACGGTGAGGAAAAAGCTGTCGAAAAATCCCTGTCTTATGCAGATATTCTTTCGGAAAAAACTACTGATGCTGAAACCAGCACAGTTGAAACCAGCCCGTTGATTCCGGATTGGGCGAATCAGACTGAAAATCCTGCATTTTATCAAAATTTAGACATTCCTACTTTTCTAAGAAGACGCGGGTCAAATAGACCTCGACAATAAAAAAACTTGTGGTTCTATTTCGTTCTCATTATCCTTACCCTCTGAAGTCAAAAAGCGGAGTGGTTGCTGGATAAATTCTGAGATTATGAGATAACACAAGTGCCATCCAGTATAATTTAGTCTGTCAATTTCTGACGTCACTCCCAATTATTTAGTGTTCAAAGTAGGTGTCTCCTGTAGTTTGGATTCTCTGCTTTAAAGAATTAAACTTTTGTAGTTTGTTTTTTATGAAATCAATACGCACCTTGTATTATTCAACTTTAGGCCTTTTAGGTGGCCTCTGCGGTTGGGCTTTAATGCAAAGCGGGTTTCATGTTTTTGATGCTCTTTCCGCCGCTGGAATTCCAGGACTGAACATTGTCTGGCTCAATAAATTTATCTATGAAGGGGCTTTGATAGGCCTGGGCTTAGGCATGCTTTTACAGGCGAGAGTTTCACTTTGGTACCATCATGACTTGGTACACATTATGTCCAAAATGCTCTTTGGAGCTGTTGTTGGTTCGGCCACAGGGCTATTTTGCTTTGGCTTAGGTCATTTTATGCAGACCTGGCAGATATCGCCCATACTAAGCCGTTTGACAAGTTGGACACTTTTAGGATTATTTATTGTTGGAACCACTGAGTATTTACGCTCCCATTCAGGAATATTATGGCCACGGATCATTAGTGGAGGAATAGGAGGATTTATCGGTGGTGGAATTTTTGAATTATTAATGCTGTATCAGATGAGCGGTCCGGAACACCTCTATGGGTTAATTCTGGCCGGTTTCAGCATCTCTTTACTTATTGGACTGTATGAAAATCGCGTTACTTCTTTTGCTTTAAGAGTCTTATCAGGCAAACAGGAAGGACAAATATTTTTACTTGATCAAAATAAATTTAGCTTAGGTTATGGTTCACAGAATGATTTCATTCTAAATGGTTATGCAGAAGTGTGTAACTTACATGCGCATATTTACAAAAAAGACGATCAGGTCTTTATTGAAAATACAGACGCAGATAATGAAGTCTTTGTGAATTATCGTCAGATTGATCAACAAGCCATGAAAAAAGGAGATGTCATCAAAATTGGTACAGCGCAATTGCAGTACTATGAAATCTGATGTTCTCTCAAATATTTCTAATTCTCCGTGCCTGCGCAGCTAGCGTTGGCCTGATTATTATTGGCGTCTTTTATTCGACATTGTTGCCGGCTGCAGAAGATGCAGTTACGGAAAGTGTGTTGAATGAGACCGATACGTCTCTTTCGTTTACGGACTATATTTTTCCGGAAACGTACTTCCTTAAGATTGGTGACAATCCTCTCCTGACTTTTGCTGAATCACTGTTAGTATTTGCAGCAGTTCTTTTAGTTGTCTATGCTCTCTGGTTTCTGCAAAAACCTAAAGTGAATACACTTTCGGGTGCAGGTTTTAAGCTGCTCAATCTCAATGAGCAGACTTCTTTCATTCCGCTTAAAACAGAAGTTCAATCGCTTGAATTTCTGGCAAAGATTCAAACGAGTAACAAATATCGTTTGTCAGCAAATTTAAATCGGGTGACCTTAACTCCGCATCAGAACACTTTTTTGCTGGAGGACAAGAATTACAAAAATGCATTGCTGATCAATCGTAGACGTTCCCATCGTACAATCCTCTGCGATAATGACGTTTTGGATGTAGGTGAAATGACCCTCCTCTACTGCAACAATGATGTACCTGCCGGTAAAATTCAACGTACTGCACGGATGGATTATCAACTACCTGTCTCCGGAGTTAAACCTAAAGGACCACTTCAAAAAGGAACCCCAATATTAACTCCCGCCGGGAGTCAGCAGGATATTCAGTTAGTAAGAAATATGAATACTTTAGGTTCATCTAATTTCAATGACGTTATCATAAGCAGTGATCAAGTTGCGTTGAGGCACGCAAAAATATATAAGGTAGGTCAATCATGGAAAATTCAAAACCTGCTTAATCATGAAACTACTACTGTGAATGGTCGCAGGATTGATCAGCGTTTTCTGCAGGATGGTGATGAAATTGCGGTTGGAGATACATCATTCAAGTTCAGAATCAGCAAAGTCCAGACGAAGCAGACACGCAGGCCCAGAACTGAAACTGCTAAAAAATCTGTCAAAACTTAATCTACGCTCAGGACGTAACGAAAGGACTGGTAGCTGCCGGTTACATCTTCAAGGAAACCTACCTCATCAGCTATTCTAAGATAAAATGCCTGGTTGCCTTCAGGCATTTTAAATTTGAACTTAAATTTCTTCTTCTTTCCCAGCCTGTAGGATTTAATACGTTTACGGTCTTGATCAAACAAGGTGAGTTTAGGCCGCAGATTTGTTTTTCCGAGACGTGACCAACTCAGGCTGAGCACATTGTTTGCTTCTTTTGTCTCATTGTCAACTGGAGCGTCTATCCTGAACAAGGTGCTGTCTCCCCGATGCCGAATGTGGTCGTAAACTGAGCTTGTCAAAGGCAGGCTGTAGGTTTGTTTTAGTGTTCGTAAAGGTACTTGAAGGTTTGGTTGCAGTAATTCTTCTTCGGGGGAATCTGACTCAACAAGTCCACTTTCCAACAGCGTGTTCAGGAATGGTTCCAGAGTTGCTGGAATTTCTTTCCATTTCACCTCAATTACTAAAAATGTGTTTTCCCAGTAGACTGAAGTTATCCGAAACGGTGCTTCTGGTGGTGCATTGAATTCTCTTAAGATCGTCCCCTGCTTTCCTAGATAAAGAGCCTGATAAGTAAGGTATTTACTGGAAATTGTAGCTAAATTTAGTTTTTCCCAACGTGGGTTATTCTGAAATAAAGTTTTAATTAACAGTTGTTCTTCGATTGGTCCGGGAATTCCTTTAAATTTGAGCTTTAGTTGTTCAGCCAGCCCCTGGTCCATCTCTAATGTTTTTAGAATTACAGGAGTCCATTCAAGCAACAGCTTGTCAAGGATCTGCGGAATAATCTCTTCCGTCTGCCATGAGGTATATGACAGCTTTGCGCGGACTCTGGTTGCGCTTCTTGAAGACTCCGGGATGTCTGCTTTTTGTGACCAAAATATTAGTTGCGCACTTAGCTTGCCTTGTTGAGATTGTTCCGGTTGTGGAGAAAGGCGGAGTTTCAGTTCCAGTAAAGCCAATGCTGTACCGTCACTGTTTACGGTCGTTTTATTTGCTAACAAATCCAGGCGCGCAGTTAGACCGTCAGCAAGAGTTAAATTACGGTTTTCAATGATAATAACTTTGGGGCGAATACGGTAAGGTCGCAGGCGTGTCTGCAATTGAGCTAAAAACTTGTCTAAAACTTTTGTCTGCCGCAGAGCATTGTCTGCGTCATAGAATAGAAAAACATCACGGGATGAGATTCTTTCTTCTTGTGTAGGCAGTCCTAATTTACGAAAAGCAGACAATAAACGTGAACGAAAAATCTGCGTTTCTATTTTTAAAGTGAATTCAGTCAGGTCTGAAGTATTTCCTTCACTGATTACCCGAATTGATTCGATGAAAAAATCCGGCTGCTCCAGAAAATGCTGTTGCAAAAGAGGTTTCAGTGAAACCGTGCTGTTAAAATCAAGAAACCTCCCGACTGCCTGCAGGATTACTTGTGCTTTTGCATCTTTCAATGCTTCGGCTTTTGCTCTTACCAGATTGTCGCGTTGAATAACAACAGTTGACTCTGCCTCTTCAATAAACAGACTCTGCCCCAGTAATGGTGTAGACAAGAGTCCGCAAATTAACAATGCAATTAAAAGTTTGAGTATGTTTGAAGATGAATAACTGCTCATTATTCTTTAATGAAATCTGCCTGAATGCTTGCAAGTCGTTCGTTTAACATTGCAGAATCTTTTCCCTGTAAATTAAAGTAGTATTTAATTTTCGGCTCAGTTCCGGAAGGTCGCGCTGTTATTCTTGAATTATCTGCCAATTCGAGTGCAATCACATTTGACTGAGGTAATCCCGGACCTTGCTTCGTCTCATTGCCGCAGATAATTGTGTTTTCCAGATAATCTGTAATTTTAACTACAGCCTGCCCTGCTACACTTTCAGGAGGAGAGTTGCGTAAATCACGCATAATTTGCTGAATTTTCGCCATACCCTTTGTGCCTTTAAAGGTTTGTGTCCCAAGAGCGTCCAGATGTATCCCGTATTGCTGATAAATTTGATTTAGCCTGTCTATTGGGGTCAGCTTATTTTGTTTCAGTGCAGCGGCCATTTCAGCAAAAGCCATTGAGGCCCAGATTCCGTCTTTATCACCGGAATGATTTCCCATTAAAAAACCGTGACTTTCTTCCATTCCAAAGACAAATTTTCCGCCCTGCTCTTTTTCAAAACGCAAAGCTGCTTGTCGAATCCATTTAAAACCTGTTAAAACTTCAATTGCATTTAAGCCGTTTTCCCTGGCCATTTTTGAAACAAGCGGAGAAGTCACGACAGTGGATATAATCACTCCTTTTTGAGGCAGGCGCTGTTGAAGTTTCAAAGTAGAAAGTACGAAGTCGAGAATCAGCACACCAATCTGATTACCTGATAACCACTGCCAATTTTTTTCAGCATCACGCACCATAACACCAAGACGATCCGCATCCGGATCATTGGCCAGGATAAGTTCATCGTCTTCTGAAGCAGTAGCTTGAGCCATGGCAAAGGACTTTTTTTCTTCCGGATTAGGGGATGCAACAGTACTGAAATCTCCATCCGGTAGCATTTGCTCTGCAACAACTTTCACTTTTTCAAAGCCTTGTTGCCGCAGCAGTTCAGGAACCAGTCGACCACCTGTTCCGTGAAGAGGAGTGAAAACCACGCCTAGTTTCTTATTGTTTTCACGCTCTCCTAGACTTAATTTTCTGACAGTCTCAAAAAAATACTCATCAGCCTGTTTGTCTATCCACTCCACTTTGCCTTCCTGCAAAGCAGTTTCAAACGGAACAGTTGGAATTTCATCGATACGTTTAATATTCCGGACCTCTTCAATAATCTGACTGTCCTCAGGAGGAACAATCAGCCCGCCATTTTCCCAATATACCTTGTAACCGTTGTACTCCGGGGGATTGTGGCTCGCAGTGATAATGATTCCGGCAATAGCTTTTCGACGTAAAAGTTCGCATGAAACAAGTGGTGTTGGGGCAATTTCACGGAACAAAAATACCGGAATTCCGTGTGCGGCTAACACCTGGCTGCTGACTTGCGCAAATTCAAATGAACGGTGACGTGAATCATAACCGATGACCACGCCTGATGCGTCCGATTCTTGCGCCTTTTTTTTAATGATCCTCGCGACACCTTCGGTTGCAGTTTGTATGGTGTAGCGGTTTATTCTGTTTGTACCGACACCCATGATTCCCCTCAGTCCACCTGTACCAAATTCCAACAGGCTACCGAAACATTCTTCACGTTCAGTTTGTTTGTCATCAGCCAGGAGCTTTTTTGCTTCCTTGCGGGTTTCTGAGTCAAAATAGGGATTTTCAGCCCAGAATTTTACAGTTTCTAAAATATCCATATTTTTTACAAGGAAACAGGTTAAAATTTTATTTAAAGATTTTGTTCTAATTCCGCTATCAGATTTTTATCATCTGCTCGTATTACTATTTCTTCATTTGTTACAGGATGTGGAAAACTTATTTCCAATGCATGCAGTAACTGTCTGTGGAGAGGGAAATTCTGAGTACGCAAATAATCATCACCTTCATTCAACCAATTTATAAAACCATCATTTGGCAGACCATAGAGTTTGTCACCGACAATTGAGCAGCCTAGGTGAGCGGCATGAACTCTAATCTGGTGTGTCCTGCCTGTAAACGTACGTACTTCAACCAGTGAATAATCACCGAGTTTTTTAATTTCTCTGAAATGTGTCTGGCATGGTTTTCCCTGAGGATTTACACTTTGCTTGATACGTATATCACTCTTTATATCCTGCCCAATCGGCAGTGAAATGTAGACCTCAGCAACTTCCTGCGCTGCATTATCCGGCAGATGATTACTAAGCACAGCAGAGTAAATTTTATTGATCCGCTTATTTCGAAAATGTGCTGACATTGTCTGCGCAATTTCATGTCTCTTAGCAAAAACTATAACGCCGCTGGTTTCACGGTCGAGTCGATGAAGAGTATAAAGTTTTTTCCAGCCAAACTTAGCTTTGAGCAAACTGACGAGAGTATTTTTAAAGTATTTACCTGAAGGACTGGTAGGTAAGTTTCCTGATTTACTCAAAGCAATTAACGCGTCATCCTCAAAAATAATTTCAAAGTGCGGATCTACTTCTGGTTCAAGATAATCCGGACGCAAATATACAATTTTTTGATTGCTGCGTAACTTTAAATTCGCGCGGGCTGGTTTACCATCAACCCTGAGACGTTGAGCTTTGATGTTCTTGCGCCACTCCTGATCGTCTAAATATCGAAATCGACGCAGCAAAAAATCCAGCAGAGTCTCTACCTGACCGTCCAAACGCATATAGTGGAAGGTCAGCTCAGTATGATCGGAAGTCAAGCGGATGGACATTATGCTACTCTAACTGGAAAAATTGCTGGTTCACTGATCTCTGAGTAACAGTTCATTCCCCTCCCAGGAGCTGATCTCAAAAAAACGTCCATTCACTTTCTGGTTAAAGAGGTCCATTACCCCACGAAGATTTGAGTCTTCAGCATTTGCACTTCCGGATTCATCCTGCAAAATACCCATACGCATGCTCAAAATATAATTTTCATTGGCTGCAATATTATTTTGCAAGTTCAAGGTGTAAATCCTGCCATCAAATAAGGAAACTAACAAGGTTTCCTCCTCAATTGCAGAGCCTTCCAATTGCTGAGGCTCTTGATCCTTTTTATATAATTTAGCAAAAGAAAGAAGAGCAAGTCTATCAAGTATCTTCTTTATTCGTTCTGCATCTGGAGTATTCAGGTTTTCTACTGTAGACTTCCATTCTGCTTCCGCACTGTTTCGATTGACAGCGAAGGAGAGTTCCTCACCATTTTGGAGTTTGATGCCTGCGATCTGAGCAGACTCTAAAGCGAGCAGATCTTTTTTCAACCAATCATCAATTGCAGAGTCAACTGACAAACGTTCCGGAATCAGATATACCTTGTCCGAACCTGCGTGACGTATATATTGTCCTTCACCATTGCTACGCTCCTTACCAAGCAGCAGGCTCAAAATCAAGCTTCCGTCACCGTGTAAAAGTGTAACTGAATCAGCGTGACGTTCCTTAGTCCACTCTTCCAGTTTCTCAGGCGGAGACAATAAGCGGAATCTTTCATGATGATCAGGATTGTTAGTCACCAGATCACCTAGACGTATTTGTGACAGATTGAGCAGTAAATCCTGAATTGGCTGTGTGTCTGCTGCGTAACTCAATGACTGCTCCTGCCAACCTCCACCTTGTAACTGCAGTAAGGACAAGGCAATGCCTTCAACCTGAATATTGATCTTGTTCAAGGCTTTTGTGTCAAGCTTCTCTAATAATTTCTGTCCTCCAACTGCTGAAATTGGCGAATTCAGGTAGTTTGTCTGATCTTTAAGATAGTAAAGTCCTGTGCCTGTGATGAATATAACTAAGGTGATTAATAATAGAGGTTTAAACATAATTATCTTAAATTTAAGCTTTGAAGACAGTTAAAATAAAAATTATTGAACTAGTTATTATCACTCATTTCTATGAAGTCTTCAAGGTACTAGGCGTCATTTTTAATCTTTCAGCATCTGTTTTCAGCCGGCAGAGCGTCTAAGCTGAAATCATAAAAACTTGAGCTTTTAGCAGAAGCTCTGTAAATTCGTAGATGAGTTTTTACTTATATTACAAAAAGCTTTCAGAGTTAATGTTGATTCAATGAGGCTTTTTGGAGTTATCTTTTTTTGAGGAACCATGTCAGATAATCAGTTTGGATGCCGTGTAGATTTTGAAAGTGGTGAAGGTAAATCAGCACTTTATAGTTTGGAAAAGTTGCAGAAAGATGGAATAGGACCAGTAGACAGTCTCCCTTTTTCCATCAGAATCCTACTTGAGCAAGCGTTGCGTAATGTTGATGATTTTCAGGTACGTCCGGAAGATGTGACTGCACTTGCCAACTGGAATGCAAATGAAAAATCTAAACAAGAAATTCCTTTTAAACCAACCAGAGTAATCTTACAGGATTTTACAGGAGTACCTGCAGTGGTTGATCTTGCATCTCTGCGTTCTGCGATGGTGGCGATGAACGGAGATCCAAGTGTGATTAATCCTCGTGTTCCGGTTGATCTGGTGATTGACCACTCGATACAGGTTGATTTTTTTGGAAGTTCAGGTGCGCTCAAAAAAAACATGGAAATCGAATTCAGGCGCAACCGTGAACGTTACGAATTTCTAAAATGGGGTAAGCAGGCTTTTGATAATTTTAATGTCTATCCTCCAGGTGTAGGAATTGTGCATCAGGTTAATCTTGAAACTGCAGCAAGTGTAGTTCAGTCACGGGACGGTGTTTGTTTTCCGGACACAGTTGTCGGAACGGATTCACACACCACTATGATTAACGGACTTGGTGTAATGGGCTGGGGAGTCGGTGGTATTGAAGCAGAATCGGTCATGCTCGGCCAACCGATTTATATGCTGATTCCGGAAGTAATAGGATTCCGCCTGCAGGGTAAACTTCAGGAAAACGCAACCGCGACGGATTTGGTTTTACGGGTTGTTGAAATGCTGCGGCAAAAAGGTGTGGTAGAAAAATTTGTTGAATTTTTTGGCACAGGTTTGAATAATCTGACTCTGGCTGACCGTGCAACTCTGGCTAACATGGCTCCGGAATATGGAGCAACTATGGGATTTGTTCCCGTTGATGATGAGACATTAAATTATTTACGCGGTACAGGACGTCCGGAAGCCTTGGTTCAGCGCATTGAAAGATATTCTAAAGCACAAGGACTTTTCCGCAGAAATGACACTCCAGATCCAATATTTACGGATACATTGGAACTCGATCTTTCAACGGTTGAACCGGCGCTGGCCGGACCTAAACGTCCGCAGGATCGGGTTAATCTTTCGCAAATGCAGCCAAAATGGCAAAAAACTTTGCAGGCATCCACCAAAGAACGTGGATTTGAGTTGAGCGGAGATGAACTGGAAACTTCTGTTCCGGTAAAGGGTATTGAGTCCGGTGAACTAAAACACGGATCGGTGGTGATTGCTGCCATCACTTCCTGCACAAATACAAGTAATCCATCGGTGATGCTGGCAGCTGGTCTGCTTGCTAAAAAAGCAGTTGAAAAAGGGCTGAAACGTCAACCGTGGGTGAAGACTTCTCTGGGGCCCGGTTCACGTGTTGTCACGGATTACCTGCAGGCAACAGGTTTGAACGAAGCGCTAGACGCCTTGGGTTTCCACACAGTAGGCTATGGTTGTACAACCTGTATCGGCAACTCAGGACCTTTGCCTGAAAACATTGTCAGCGCGATCAACGAAGGTGATTTGGTCGTTACATCTGTTTTGTCTGGTAATCGAAATTTTGAAGGCAGGATAAGTTCGCACATAAAGGCAAATTATTTAGCAAGTCCACCGTTGGTTGTAGCTTATGCAATTGCGGGAACGGTTAATCAGGATTTGAACAATGATCCGCTTGGAAACGATAAAGACGGAAAGCCGGTTTTTCTAAAAGACATTTGGCCAACTAAAGCGGAAATTGCAGAGGTAGAAAAAAAGATAAGCAGCGAAATGTATGAGAAAGAATACAAAGACGTTGGTGAAAGCTCTCCTATGTGGAATGCTGTAGAGTCTCGTACCGGTGAGGTTTATGAGTGGGACGACAGTTCGACCTACATCCAAAATCCTCCTTTTTTCCAAAACATGGGTCTGGATACCAAAACATTAGCGGACATCACCGGAGCCAGAGTTTTAGTTAAGCTTGGAGACTCCATCACGACGGATCATATTTCTCCCGCCGGCTCTTTTGCTGAGGAAACTCCGGCAGGTGCATTTTTGCTGGCAAGTGGTACAGATAAAGTCGACTTCAATTCCTATGGTTCACGACGTGGTAATGACAGAGTCATGACACGCGGAACTTTTGGGAATGTGCGTTTACGAAATGAATTGGCACCCGGAACAGAAGGTGGTTTTACCAAAATGATGCCTGACGGGGAAGTGACTACTATTTATGAAGCTTCGTTAAAATATAAAGAATCAGCAACACCGCTTGTCGTTTTAGCAGGTGCAGAATATGGTACTGGTTCATCGCGGGATTGGGCTGCAAAAGGAACACTGTTACTCGGCGTTAAGGCAGTTGCGGCTACAAGTTTTGAGCGAATTCACCGCTCCAATCTCGTAGGAATGGGTGTTCTGCCGTTGCAGTTCAAAGACGGTGAAACACATAAATCACTCGGTTTAAACGGTGATGAAGAGTACGCGGTTTTGGGTTTAAGTGATGATTTAAAACCTGGTCAGGATTTAATCCTGCAGGCAGGAGATCGAAAGATCACAGTAACTTGCCGTTTAGATACGCAAGTTGAAATTGAATATTACAAAAACGGTGGTATTTTACATACAGTTCTACGTAATTTTATGCGTGAAAATCAGTAAGAACTGTAGTGAGGCCGCAACTTTATTGTGTCCACATGAAAGATGTTCTATTACTAAATCAGGACGGCAACCCCTTGACGCTGTGGCCCTTGAGTACTATCACCTGGCAACAGGCGATAAAGGCGCTCTATCTTGACAAGGTGACTGTTTTACGTTCCTATGATGACTGGATATGTCATTCACAACACTTGGCTTTAGCTGTGCCGAGTGTTGTGATGATGGCCAATTATCATTATCAAAAAGGTACAGTCAATTTTACCCGCCGTAACATTTTCCTACGCGACCGTTTTCACTGCCAATACTGTCAACGTCATTTCTCCGCTGATCACCTTACTATAGATCATGTTATTCCGAAAAGCAGAGGTGGCGGAATGCGCTGGAAAAATGTTGTCACAGCCTGCCAAAAATGTAACCTGACTAAAGGTGCAAATATAGTTAAACCTTCTCAACCGCCATTTGAACCTGATTATTGGCAAATGGTAAATATTGCCAAAACTCTACATATTCAAATTCCTGATCGAAGTTGGCAGGAATATCTGCAGTGGCCCAAACATCTGGTGAAGATCAATCAGGCCAAAGCAGCTTAACCGTTTTTACGCTCAAACTCCTGCATAAAATTAGCGAGTTCTGCTACTCCTTCCAGAGGCATAGCATTGTAAATTGAGGCTCTTGCACCGCCGACTTTGGCATGTCCCATGAGGCCAAAAAAACCTTCTTTATCGGACTCAGTTAGAAACTTCTGGAGCAGTTCAGCTTGTGGTAAATGAAAAGTAACGTTCATGGTTGAACGGTGTTCCGGATGTGCCACTGCAAGATAAAAATCGGACCGATCCAGTACGTCATACAGCAGTGCAGATTTTTTATCTGCCAGTTTTTCCATTTCCGGAACTCCACCTTGTTCCTTTACCCATTCCAGCATCAGACGCATCACATAAACCGCAAAAACATTGATCGTGTTTGGTATGGAATGATGTTCGTCAAACAAGGCATAATCCAACAATTTTGGAGTTTCAGGTAGTGCATTACCCAGCAGATCATCCCTGACAATTACAATTGCAGTTCCGGCTGTACCGAGATTTTTCTGAAATCCCGCATAAACTACCCCAAACTGTGAATAATCCATTTCTCTGGACAAAATGTCTGAGGTGGCGTCCGCGGCTAAAGGTACACTTCCTGTGTCTGGAAAGGAATGCCAGCGTGTTCCGTAAAGCGTATTATTTGTAGTCAAGTGAGCATAACTGCTTTCCTGATCCAGTTTACTTCTGTCATATTCCGGAATTAACCGATAATCATACTCTTTAGTATCCATCAGAATTTCTGTGCTGCCGTAACGCTGTGCTTCTTTTTCCGCTAAAATACCCCATCTTCCGGTGATAAAGTATGAGCCTTTGTGCTTTTTACGAGACATTAAATTTAGTGGAACAGCAGAAAACTGCATTTGCGCACCACCGTGCATGAAAAGTACACGGTAGTTTTTTGGAAGATTAGTCAGTTCACGGAACATTGATTCAGTAGCATCAAGAATTTCACGAAAGATTGGAAGTCTGTGGCTTACTTCAACAATAGAGGCACCAAGTCCTTGATAGTCCAGAAACTCCTCCTGAATTTTTTGCATGACTGGAGTAGGCAGCATTGCCGGTCCGGCACTGAAATTGTAGACACGATTAGTCATTATTTATCCTTTGTTTGTAAAGTTGTAAGTTTGTTGAAAAGAAAAATTATCAAAGTCTTTCTGTTGCAATATTTTTGCTAAGTTCAATAAAAAATATTTAAGATCTAGGACGCAAAATCAGTTCAACCACAACCGAATAAACCTTTTCCTTGCGGATGAAACGCACGGTGACTTCTTCACCGGATTTGCGTGTTTCGATCTGTTGCGCTAAATCTTCCATCGAAGCAACAGGAGTTTCGTTGATATGAGTAATTATATCACCGCCCCATGGAACCTTATAGCGCCCAACTTTGACAGTTCTCGATGCACCACGCAATCCCGCATTATCAGCGGAAGCACCGTTCACCACACGTGCGATTAACAGACCTTCCTGAATGTCAATTCCTATACGGCGCAAATAAACAGTTGGGATGGGTTCAATACCAAGCCACGGTCGTCGTACATAACCGTATTTCAGCAGGTCCGGTAGAATACGTAACGCGGTATTGCTCGGTACCGCAAAGCCTATGCCCACACTTCCAGCGGAACCTATGATCGCAGTGTTAATTCCAATCACATTTCCCTCAGAGTCGAGCAAAGGTCCACCTGAATTCCCGGGATTTATGGCTGCATCGGTTTGTATGATACCTTCAATTTTACGTCCGTTTTTGGCCGCAATGGTACGTCCCAAAGCACTGATGATTCCTGTAGTTAAGGTTTGCCGTAATCCAAAAGGGTTTCCCAGTGCTAATACTTTTTGACCAACTACAATGTCATTGGAATGGGAAAATTTGAGGACATCATAACTTTCAGCAGGAGCTTCTATACGTACAATGGCCAGATCGTTGTTAGGATCTGCACCAACAAGTTTTCCGGGCCACTGACTATTATCTGCAAGTGTAACAACCAGTTTGCTGGCGTTTTCAACTACATGATAATTGGTGACAATAATTCCTGATTTGTTAATCAGGAATCCTGTTCCTGAACCTGATTCGGCGGGAATAGCACGGTAGTAGAAATCATAGTTAACCGCAATATTGCTGATGTTAACTACCGCTCTGCTGCTTTTTGCATAAATGCTGATATTTTCCTGCTCATCAACAGAGTAGCGCGTAACTCCCTGGACTTGTGTAAAACAGAAAGCAAGAACCAAAAACAAAAATAGATGTCTGGAGGAGAACATAAAATAATTTTAGAATTTGCGGATTTTAATAAACTGACCTTCCACCGTCAACAGGTAGGATGGTACCGGTAACAAAGTCCGATTTTAACAAATATTCAACAGCCTGTACAATATCTTCTGCTAAACCGATTCTTTTTAGCAGACTGCGTTTGACGGACTCGCTTAAGTCCATTTCCGCATGATCCGGAGGAGGCAGTACAGTTCCGGGTGCAATAGCGTTGACCTGTACCTCAGGTGCTAACGCACGTGCTAAACCTATAGTTAAAGAACTGAGTCCTGCTTTTGATGTGCAATAAGGTAAAAATCCGGACCACGGCCGATCCGCGGAAACATCTACCATATTTATTATTTTTCCTTCTCCACGTTTTTTCATCCCTTCCGCAATTGTTTGTGCTAAAAAAAACGGTGCCTTCAAATTCAGTTCAAAGAGATGATCCCATTCTTCTTCACTTGTTGAGAAAAACGGAGTTGGAAAAAAATCAGCCGCATTATTGATCAACACTGAAATCGGTCCGGATTTTTCCTCAGCTTTCCGGACAAGTTCTTTAATCGCGGAAATATCTTTTAAATCTGCTTGAAGAATAAGATGTCGTGATTCGTCACCCGGAAGCAGCTTAACGGTTTGTTTTGCGCCTTTTTCAGAGTGGTGATAATGTATGACAACGCGCATTCCCAATTGACCTAATTTTTGAGCAATTGCCTGTCCCAGTCTAACTCCGGATCCAGTGACCAGCGCTACTTTATCTTGCAAATTCATAAACGTTTTTATAATTATTAGCTAATATGCCCCGCGAAGCAGAAATAAATATCGGCCTGACGATGGGTGACCCCAACGGAATAGGGCCTGAAGTTTTATTACGTGCCCTGGAAAATATGCACCCTTTTCAGGCATGGCAACCTTTGATTTTTGGTGACTCTGAAATCCTGAGCTCAATGAATGATGTTTTGGGCTTCTCTTTTTCGTTTGAAACAATTTCTGAAAAAAGCCTTGTCTTGCCAAAAAAATTCCAGGATTCATTATGTCTGCCCGTAATCGATTTGTCCGTTCAAGAAGCTCGAAAATGGGAACTTGGTACATGTTCTGTCTGGGGCGGAGAATCTGCATTTCAATTTGTTCATAGCGCAATCGACTTTGCGAACCGAAAAATTATTGACGCCATCGTTACAGCTCCGCTGGCGAAAGAAGCACTGCAGTCAGCAGGACACCTTTTTCCGGGCCATACAGAAATGCTTTCACAGTTCAGTAATGGCAAGCGTTCCGTGATGATGCTGGCTGTTGATGATTTACGTGCTACCATGGTAACGCTTCACGTCTCATTACGTCAAGCCCTCGAATCACTCACTGCTGAACTTATCCTTGAAGTTATGGAAATTACGGATTCCGGACTTAAAAAAATGGGGATAGTTAAACCGAAACTTGGCCTTCCAGGCATCAATCCTCATGCAGGAGAAAACGGTATATTTGGAGATGAAGAAAAAAATATAATTATACCTGCAATGGAACTCGCCCGGAAAAAAGGAATAATCTGCGAGGGACCGTTTCCGCCGGATACAATTTTTCTGGAACACCGTAAAGGCCGTTTTGACGCTGTGGTGGCACTTTATCACGACCAAGCGCTGATTCCACTAAAACTATACGGATTCGATCGTGCAGTCAACATAACTCTGGGACTGCCGATTATCCGTACTTCGCCGGATCACGGAACAGCATTTGACTTAGCACCGCATTTTAAGGCGAATCCGAGTTCGATGATAGCGGCAACCAAGACTGCTCTTCAGATGGCGCGGATCTCAGTTCAACCTGCTAATTCGGAGGGTGCATAATTTATTCAAAATAATTAGCATAAATATTTATCCGTACTATTAGGGCATGTTGATATTCTGCAGAACTGGGGCTGATGAAATGTCTGAAGTGTTAATGAAAAGCGAAATTAAAAAGGAACTTACTCAACGCTTTACCGTTTTGCCCTGAGAGGAACTTTCTGAATTGCTTTCTTCCGGAAATGGTAAAACATCTTCGAATAATAATGTGCGTTGTACTATTTCCTTAAAAATCGGTGCGGCTACACTTCCTCCATAATAAGAAGTCCGCGGTTGTTCCACCACAACAAGTACTGTGACTAATGGTTCAGAAGCCGGAGCAAACCCTACAAATGACGCAATATAACGTGTGTTGGAATATCGTCCCAACTGTTGGTCGTAAATCTGGCTCGTCCCAGTCTTACCTGCGATTTGATAACCTTTAATCGCGGCCTTTACTGCAGTTCCGCCTTGCTGAGTAACTGAGACAAGATATTCTTTAACCAATCCTGCGACTGATGCCTCGACCACAGGACTCCTGACACCTTTTCCGAAACTCTGGATTAACTTTCCGTCATCATCTTTTATTTTCCTCAATTTTTGCCCATTATTATCACGTAAATACTCAACAATATATGGAGGAACCCATTGGCCTTTGTTCGCAAAAACATTAGCTGCGCTTACCATCTGCAAAGGTGAAACTAGAATTGCCTGACCAAAAGATATATTTGCATGATCGATCGTCTGCCACTTTTTAGGAGAAATGACTCTTCCGGAAGCTTCTGCGGCAACACCGGAGTTAGGCCGTTGTCCAAAGCCAAAACGCAAAATATATTCATGAAATTTAGCCGGAGACATACTCATCCCAATTTTTGCTGCGCAGATGTTTGAGGATTTCTGTAAAACCTCCTTCAGTGTCATTATTCCATGCGGAGAAGTATCGCGGACAAGGTTTCTACCAATTTTATATTTCCCATTTTCACAGAAAAATTCCTGTTCAGGAGATATCATTCCTTCATTAAGTGCAGCCGCAATTGTAACCATTTTAAAGGTGGAGCCAGGTTCGTAACCTGAAGTTGCAACACGGTTGAGTTGAAGTGCCCTGCTGTATTGCTGATAACGGTTTGGATCAAATCCTGGGTAACTCGCCATTGCCAGGATTGCCCCTGTTTTAGAGTGCAGTGCAATCACACTTCCCCGGTCTGCCCGTGTTTTTATTACTCCATCACGAAGTGCTTTTTCTGCAAAGTGCTGAATCGTGCTGTCTATCGTCAAATGCAGAGAATATTGATCGGGTTTTTTTTTAGGAATATTAGAGAGAGGTACAGTACGGTACATTCCTTCTTTTTCCACGATATAAGCCGCAGGTTTTCCTGCCAGCAGGGATTCATATTTATTTTCGACACCTTCCAGTCCCTGCGAATCAATACCGGTGTAACCTAAAAGTTGTCCGGCAAAATTACCGTTAGGATAAAAACGCCGAAACTCTGCAATAAAACCAATTCCGCTTAAATTAAGCTTCTCCACCTGCTTCGTCTGTTCCGGTGGTAATTTGCGTTTGATCCAGACAAAATTGCTTTTTGATTTTAACTCAATCAGCAGTTTGTGATATGGAATATTCAGGATAGGTGAAAGTAATCTTGCTGCCTGTGTTGGGGAATCAAGCTGGCCTGGTTTGGCAAAAAGTGATTTCAGCTGAATTGAAACTGCTAGTATTCTGCCGTTCTTGTCTAATATTCTTCCACGACGTGGTTCCAGTGTGACTGTACGTTCATGTTGTGACTTTGCTTTATCAGTGTAGTAATCTGCTTTCAGAATCTGTAAATAAAAAACCCTGCCCAAAACAGCTAAAAAACATAAGACAAATGCAACAAGTACTGTGAGAAGTCGTGTCTTGAAACTGTAAAGTTGAAAACGTGGAGATTGATTCATTTTA
>Ga0209043_1000693_pt1 | contig 20244 bp, 18 predicted proteins | sample SaaInlV_100m_DNA_3_FD_184654 | JGI IMG/M metagenome (GOLD analysis project Ga0209043, IMG submission 184654) | Marine microbial communities from expanding oxygen minimum zones in the Saanich Inlet - SI037_S4LV_100m_DNA (SPAdes) (version 2) | ecosystem: Environmental > Aquatic > Marine >... | reverse complement strand
TTTTTCAACCTCTAACTTAGGCAATTAAATAAATTTTCTCATAATTAAGGCATTAAAATCATAGGTAAACCAACGAGGGGTAGCTAGTTTAATACTTTAAAATCCCCTTCGATGGGTTGGTTTATTTCGCTGTCTTGGGTCTTTTTGAAAAACTCTCTGGACCCTATTGTTTAGACGTTACAATCAAAATAATGGGAGGTTATTAATTCAAGAAAATCTTTTTAGAGACTCATTACTTTTTATTTTTGGGTAGGCTTGGCCTGCTTCCAGTAAAACCCACTTTTCAGAAGTGTCTCCCACAATCAAATCTAGATAATCGTCTAATTGGATGAGTTTAATGGTGTCGGGTGGAAGCCTTAGTCGTAGGAGTTTTTCATGATAGCGTCCTTTAAGTGAGACAAAGTTCCCTTTAATTTTTTGGACCAAAAATACATCGTTGAGCGTATTTTGGATAACTGGTGGGTCTTTAAGGACTCGGGATGATTCGCTGTCTAGTAGTTGGCTGAGCTTGAGGCATCGTTCCAGTTTGGCACATAGCTGTTTTACTAGTTGCGAAATATTTGTGTTTGAGAATCCATGAGCGATCTTTTTTTTATCTAGCCAGTTAAAAAAAGAGTATATTTCAAAAAGCACATGATTGATTTCTGTTTTTTTAGTGATGGAATTAAGCGGTAGGTAGGCCACGATAAAGTGACTGAGGTGCGAGGGTTCAATGTCACAGGAGTCCGCGATTAAACGAGATGTCCCTCCCTGTTCCTCGCTTGCCAGGTCACATTCGATTAAACTTGAATGAAGAAGGGATAGACTTCTCCCTAGTTCGGGTGTTAAGTCCTCCTTGTTAGATGGAGTAGGGTTTTCGGTAGCGTATTCGTTCATCAGTTCATACAAAGTCATAAAATTCTCCTACTCTCTGATTTTTGTGACACATTCTTTGAGAACTTTTAAGCAAAAATCGAATTTTTCATCTTCAATGTTTCCCATGTTAGCTATTCTAAAAATTTTTTTATTAAATAGACCTTGTCCCGCATAAATGATGAATCCATTTTTTTTTAGCTTGTCATGAAGCCAGTCATAGGAAAGACCGTTGGGAAGTTTTAATGCAGTCAGACAATTGGACCGGTGACTTTCTGGTATCAGAAAGTCAAGGCCAATTTCTTTAAACCCTTTGCGTAAGCCTTCAGCTATTTTCCTGTAACGCTCTATTCGCCTATCGACGGTTTCTTCTAATAATTCTTCGAGGGCAGCATTTAAAGCATAATGTGCTTGAATTGCTGGGGTAAAGAGGGTGTCTCCTTGCTCCTGAACTTTGAGGTATTCTGCAAGGTCAAAGTATACTGAACGAGCAGGTATGTCTTTTATCCGGGAGAGATCTTTTTTTCTATGAAGAACGAAGGAAACACCCGGCAAACCATGGATACATTTATTGGCGGTTCCAACCGCAAAATCGATTGGATATTGTCCAAAGTTAATCTTATCTCCTCCTAAACTGCTGATGCAATCTACTACCAAACGCTTGTCGTACTGCTTCGCCAGTAAAGCAATTTCAGGAAGCGGGTTCAGTAGACCAGTTGTTGTTTCATGGTGGACCATGGCAATTACTTCAATCGAGGAGTTTTCTTTTAGCGCTTGTTCAACTTCTTCGAGTCTAGGTATTTCACCCCAGTTATAATTTATTATATATTTGCTCATTCGGTAGACATCTGCCATTTTACCGATGCGGTTACCATACACGCCGTTTTGAATTACCAGCATCGATCGGTCAGGAGTAAGGCATGATGAAACTGCCATCTCTAAGGCGGCAGTTCCTGACCCAGTTATTAAAATGGCCGAATACTCCTTTTCGATGTCAAACGCTTGCAATAGTTTTTTTCTGATTGACCCCATTAAATCTGAAAATTCAGGTTCTCGGTGGCACAGATCCCCACGGAGTTGGGCATCTCGTACCCTGTCAGTTACGTTGACAGGGCCTGGGTTCATTAGAGTCATTTTTTTCATAACTTTTTTCTGGTTTACGGTATAAATTTATAACAGATGTGTTGCAGTTTAACCTACAGCACGGAGAGGGGCAAAGCTTTATAATAGCGATTAGAAAACGTCCCTCAATGATGATTGAATATTTTTCAACCCCCTCTTATACTCAAATTAATGATCAACTTATTTAAGTTAATAATTAGCTTGTTGTTCTTTAAGATCGGTATAGCCACCGCTTACGCCGATTATTCAAACTTATTCATTCCTCAAATTAAATATGAAGGTGGCAATTCTATCCCCCACCCAACAGCCATTGATAGTTTGCTAGGACAGGTTGAGCGTAGAACTTCTATTGAAACTAACCGGGGGCTAGCTCAGATAGCATTGTCTCATCCCAACCTTTACCAATATCCTTTCATCTACATGGCAGGTAGTAAAGAGTTTGAGGTATTGTCTGCTAATGAACTGCAACGTCTCAGAAATTATCTGAGTTATGGAGGATTTCTCCTTGTAGACGACAGTTCCTCCAATACCAACTCAAAATTTGATATTTCGGTTCGTAAAATGATTGAGGGGTTATTCCCGCAAGTTCCTTTAAAGAAAATTTCCCGAGACCATTCAATCTTTCGTTCTTTTTATTTAATCAATCGAGTGACTGGACGAAAGCAGGTTAATTCATATTTAGAGGGAATTAACATTAAAGGGCGCACAGTTCTTATATACTCAGCGAACGACCTTGGTGGCGCTTGGGCAAGAGATAAGTTGGGGCAATGGGCTCATAATATTATTGGAGGGGGTAGTAGACAAAGGCAGCTTGCGATAAGACTTGGAGTGAATATCATTATGTATGCACTTACGCTAGACTACAAAAAAGACATGGTACATTTGCCAATTATCCTTGAGCGGTTGAAAAGGCATCAGTTGCCATGAAGGTTCTTATCGAATTCTTTGGCCTAGACCCTGTTCAGTTTAATGAAGTTGGCCTAAGTTTATCAACAAAAGACCTATCGTACGCGTGGATATTGATATTGTTTGTAGTTCCTCTAGCTTTGTGGTTTTTCTGGATCAGTCTTAAGCGAATCCATTCACCATTCCGCAAAACCTTTCTTATTAGCCTCCGAGCGCTCACTTTTTTTTTATTGATATTTACTCTCCTGCAACCAGAGCTGGAATTCAAAAAAAGCCATATTCTTAAAAATAAAATTGCTGTTTTAGTTGATGATACTAAGAGCATGTCCATAAAAACATTTCCCTCGGAGCAATCTCGTGCCGAGATTGTTCGACAAGCCTTTGGAACAAACCAAGGTGTATTAGAGTCCTTGGCCAATGTTTTCCAACTCGACTATTACTTGATTTCTGACCAGATAGAACCGACTTATTCGTTCAGTTCGGGCGGACATTACAGTCCTAAAAAAACAAACACTGACTTTGAAGCGGTATTTTCTAAATTAAAAACACAGTACGACGGTAAATCTCTACAAGGGATTATGTTGTTCTCGGATGGGGGAGATCTTGGAATGCCGCCTGAAACTATCTCTTCTGGATTGTTGGCTCTTCTTACGAATTGGGAGGGACCTGTCCACAGTTTTCAAGCAGGAACCAATCATATGTTCAAAGATTTAGCCATCGAAGAAATTGATTCAGCCGATTTTGGTTTTGTTCATCAACCAGTACACTTGACAGTTACCATCGGTGCCTCAAATATGGGCAACAGAAATATACCCCTCGTGCTCAAAGATGGAGATACCATTTTGCTTTCCCGTGTTGTAGAGATTAGAGAGGGGCGAAACCGCTATTCTGTGCAATTGGAATTCACTCCAAATGTATTAGGTAAACACGTATATTCTCTCACTGTCCCGCTCTTTGCAGGCGAGTCCGTAGCAGTCAATAACAGGAAAGACTTTCAAGTTAAAGTCATCCGTGACCGTATACGTGTCCTACATTTGAATGGCCGCCCATCATGGGACTCACGATTTCTACGTGAAGTTTTAGCTAACCACCCGAAGGTGGACCTCTTATCTTTTTTTATTTTGCGAACATTAGATGACGATGTGGGGTCTCCCACTTCTGAATTAAGCCTTATTCCGTTTCCAACCAACTTATTGTTTAATGATTATCTGAATTCATTCGATCTCATCGTGTTCCAGAATTTTAGCTACAAGCCATTTATAGACAAAGGGTATCTCACTAACATAAAAAACTTTGTAGAAAGTGGAGGCGCATTCGTGATGATCGGAGGTGAGTTGTCATTTCAGGGGGGTGGATATGCGCAAACCGATATCGAAGAAATTTTACCGGTATACTTGGAAGATAAACCACAACCATTTGTAGACGAATCGTTTGCCATACAACTGGAAATGAACCCGTCCCGCCATCCTATACTCCAGCTTGAAAAAGAACCAGGTGGTAATAGTAGAGCTTGGGAGAAACTGCCAGAGCTTAATGGAATTAATCTAGGGCTCAAACCACGTAAAAATGCGAATATTTTAGCTTCATTTGTAAAGGGTCGCGACAAATACCCAGCATTGGTTGCTGGACGTGCCGGTAAGGGGAGGAGTCTTGTTGTGGCAACAGATTCTTTGTGGAACTGGAACTTTCGACAGATAGGAGAGGGTGGAAGTGGTCGCCATTACTATAGATTTTGGAACAATCTCATTAGCTGGTTGATCGATGAACCAGAGACACGATTATTAAAAATAGAAACGCACAAGGAACGCTATGAAGAAGGAGAAGAAGTTCTTCTTCATGTATCCGTTTTTCAGTCTAACTACAATCCATACGTCGGAGCAAAAGTACGACTGACTATAAAGACGCGTTCAGGTGATATGAAGCTTGCAACTCTTAAGACCAATGAGAATGGAGAAGTTTCGCACCGATTTATACCCACAGAAGAGGGGTTCTATACCATTAAAGCTGAAACGGAGACAAGTAAACGTAAGTTGGAAGGGAAAACGGAGTTTTCGGTTTTTAGTGAAACTGCTGAGTTTCAAAAACCTAGGGTCAACGAAACTTTATTGAGACGAATAGCCGAAGTTTCTGGGGGCAATTATGAAGTTTTGACAAAAAAAACTGATTTTTCCAAAGCCAACTTTAAGAACCCGAAAATTGAAATTAAGACCAGCAGTAAGTATGTCCCACTTTGGGATAACTGGTGGGTGTATGCTCTTATTCTAAGTTTTCTTTCGCTCGACTGGTTCGCTCGACGTAAATCCGGTCTTAGTTAAAAAAGAGGTAGAAGGGCAGAAAAGTAAATTGCTAGTTATGAGAAATATTGCAGTTTCGTTTCGCATGATCAAGGAAATTACGGTTAAATATTAATCATGCGGGAATGTGCTTGAGTGGAGGGATTTACATGTGTTTTATGCGATTTCCTATATTGAAAACCTAACCAAACTCCTGTAAGATCAAGTCGTTAAGGGTGTTTTTTACTGCCTTCCGACTTTCGAGTTATTTTTAACTTATTAAACTGGTTTGTTAATGCCTCAGTTAGTTACAGAGAACCTTTCGCTTAAAACCTGGGTACGCGATCGTATTTTATTTTTAGCGCTCGTTATATTTCTTTTGGGTGGCACATTTTATATTGGTGCTGGAAAATTTTTAGATCCACAGAACGAGTGGCTCCATCCGATTAAAGAATTTGCCCTCCTACTTTCACTCATTGGTGTTGTTTCCCTGGGCTACGAGTTATTTCTTCGCGAGATGACTTTTCGCGAGTACAAAGATGCGTTAGAAGAAATTGTTAATCCTGATGCTGTTCGTCTTGGCATAGAAGGAATTTATAAAAACAGGTCTGAGTTGGGGCGGTCTATTTCTTTTGAGAGTTTATTTCGGCAGGTAGACAAAGAATTGTTTGTAGGTGGATCGTCTCTTCTTTCCATAGTCACCTCCAGTGCAGAATTACTCAAGAAAAAAGTTTTAAGTGGAGTTGACGTGCGCTTACTGCTTATGGATCCGAGTTCTCATGTAGTTGAGATAATCACCCGACAGGGGCAAGGCCGGGCAACCTTCCTAAACGAGATTCGCACATCTTTAATGTTGCTGCAAAAAATTTCACACGAGATTGATAGTGAACCCGGTTATTCTGATCGAGGCAAACTTATTGTGCATACTTACGATTGTATCCCATCGCATTCATTTATTTGCTTAGATGAAGGAAGTTTGAAGGGAAAGATTGTGGCTGATATAGGTCCCTATCTTGGTCGTACAACGCCGCGACCGAGCATGGTTGTCGCTAACAAAAAAGATGGGATTTATGATTATTGGAAGAGTATGGGTGATCTTATGTGGCAGGAAAGCAAGTTTTTTAATCTATCCGGAGATGACTTGTTTGGCACTCAAACTAAAGCCTTGATGTTTACTAGTGGAGCGAATACAGAGTATTACGAAAAAGCCACCGATAGTTGGGAAAAGGCATCCATTTGTAAAATGAATAAAAACTGGCGAAGTATCAAAGGGAGTCAATGGGTATGGGTGCGCGAGTCTGCAGCATTAGAGCAAATTAAAACAGGCACTAAAAAAAGGTTCCGTTTAAAAATAAACTTGCCTTCTGATAGTAGTGGCGAACATATCGTCCGTGCTGATCTTTTTTTGCGATCCAGCGATGAATGCCGACTTAATATTAACGATACCAGCATGAATCAAGCTTATGGGGGAGCATCCTACCCCGACCCCTTCATTGTCGATGTGGGCAGGTACCTCAAAAGTGGAGAAAATACAATCTACTTTGAACTCATAAGTTTTGCCAGGCCCGATGCTGAAGAAACCCAAGACAGCCTTGCTGGTCTTATCTACCGCTTGCATTTAGAGTATAGGGAGTAGATCACCTGGTTTCACCAGTTAAATGATGGAGCAACCCCTTTCACTTTTGATTCGTTGCTGAACGTTCTCAATTTTTCAAAACCGTAGCGGGGGTGGTAGTTTTTTTTTCTGTAAATTAGCGCAGTAGATTTTGGCTTAGGTTGCTAGCCCACAAAACAGACGTTCTCTTCTTTTTACAAGTGCTTATTTGCTTTGCTTCTGTTGAATCAAGGTTGTTATTGACAGGGTAAGGAAGGCTGATATAATCGCCGCTTTAACGATTCCCCCAGCGTTTTCGCAGGGTTTTAGCAAGTAATAATATATAATCATTTCGGGCCGATATGGTTATCTAAGGAATGGGTTTTTCTTGGCATTCGGTGAGTCTGTTATGCAGGAATATTTTTTCATTTCGCTGGTTGCAATTTTCGCTTTGGTACTTGTAGGGGCCTTGCTAGCTCTATCCACCATCCTCGGCCCTAGAAATCCCTCTCCACAAAAACTAGTTCCGTATGAGTGCGGGATGGTTCCCAAGGAAGAAGCTAAAGGGCGCTATCCTGTCCGCTTTGCTACGGTGGCCATGCTATTCATAATTTTCGACATTGAGGTGGTGTTTATGTATCCGTGGGCAGTGTCATTGGGTCAACTTAAACTATTCGGATTGATCGAAATGTTGGTATTTATTTTTATTCTCGGTATTGCTTACGTCTACATTTGGGGACGGGGAGGTTTAGAGTGGGACTGATTGACCAGGCAGTCGACTTGCTAGAAACTGGGGTCAGTAATGTTAAAGAAAACGTGAAGGATGTTTTGGATCAGGCAGATTATGATTATTCAGGTGCGATCTATGACAGTATTCTGACAACGAAAGTGGGTAAGGTGATCGGGTGGGCTCAGAAAAATGCCTTATGGCCAGCGACATTTGGGCTTGCTTGTTGTGCTATTGAGATGATGGCAATGGCTAATTCCAGGTGGGATGCGGCTCGTTTTGGAGCTGAGGTATTTCGCGCATCTCCTAGGCAAGCGGACTTAATGATCGTTTCGGGTCGAGTTTCGCAGAAGATGGCACCTGTCTTAAAAACAATTTTTGACCAAATGCCTGAACCTAAATGGGTTATCTCTATGGGAGCTTGTGCGTCTTGTGGTGGAATCTTCAATAACTATGCAATTGTGCAAGGTGTTGACCGTGTAGTGCCAGTGGATGTTTATGTACCAGGTTGCCCGCCAGGACCAGAAGCTTTGCTCTATGGCATCATCAAACTTCAAGAAAAAATCATGAATGAAGCGGGGACTAAACAAGCCGCCAAGAGAGTGGCATGACCAGCGAAGAGATTGTTGAAAAGATCAAGACTGATCAAGGAAAAGCCATCAATTCTTCTGAGGTGAACTTAGGTGATTCGGTTATCTTTGTTGGGGCAGAGAGAATTCATGACATAGCAGAATATCTCAAGAACGATCCTGATTTGGACTTCGACTATCTTTCTAACATCACCGGAACGGATTATCTCAATGAAGAACGGGAACCTCGCTTCGAGGTGGTTTATGAACTCCATTCTATCGAAAAAAATCATTCCATACGCATTAGAGTCGGGCTAGACGAAGAAGATCCAACCATCCCTACGGTGTCGGACTTGTGGAAGGGGGCTCTTTACCCCGAGCGTGAGCTATTTGATATGTTTGGGTTCAACATTAAGGGACACTCTAACCTCAGTCGGTTAATCATGCCTGAAGAATGGGAAGGAAACCCTTTGCGCAAGGATTACCCACTGACAATAGAAGATGTTACATTTTCCCATAACCGGGAATTCAAACAGGATTTAGTGAAGTCTAAACCACGAACCAGATAATTAGAGTGCAACGATGACTGTTACTGACCAAGGCCTACTAGAACGGGAAAAAGATTCGATGACCCTTAATATGGGTCCCCAGCATCCGAGTACGCATGGTGTCTTTCGTGTAGTTCTTGAAATGGATGGAGAGTTGGTGGACTCGGCAGAGCCTCATATCGGTTTTTTGCATACGGGAATAGAAAAAACCGCTGAGGCGAAACGCTATGTCCATGTTATTCCCATGACTGATCGGCTTGACTACCTAAGTCCGCCGGGAAATAATCTGGCCTTTTGTTTGACGGTAGAAAAACTTTTGCAAACAGATGTCCCTGAACGCGCTAAGTTTTTGCGCGTGATTATGTGCGAACTTGCGCGTATGGCTAGTCATCTAGTATGGCTTGCAACTCACGCGCTAGACATAGGTGCGATGACAGTATTCTTATACTGCTGGCGTGAGCGAGAAATGATCCTTGATCTTAACGAGGAGATCTCGGGCGTACGAATGATGACAAGCTACATTCGCTTGGGCGGTGTTGTCAAAGATTCGACTCCCGGGTGGTTGCAAAGCGTGCGTAACTTTGTTGAATATTTCCCAGCAAAGATTGACGAGTACGAACGCCTGCTGACTCGTAATCCAATCTGGCTAGACCGTACCCAAAATATTGGAGTGATGAGTCGCGAGGAAGCGATTAACTGGAGCATGAGTGGTCCCGTTCTTCGGGCGTCGGGTGTCAATTGGGATTTGCGTAAACAAAGACCTTATTCTGGGTACGAGAATTTTGAGTTTGAAGTGCCAACGGGAAAAAATGGAGATATTTATGACCGATATCTTGTGCGTGTTGCCGAGTTGAGACAAAGTCGTGAGATTGTTCGGCAGGCGCTCAAAAATTTACCTGCAGGTCCTTATAAGGTTGACGATAACAAAATATCCTTACCGAATCGGAAAACGCTTAAATCAAGCATGGAGGCTTTGATCCATCACTTTAAACTGGTGTCAGAGGGAGTCTCAGTACCAAAAGGTGAGACGTATGTTCCAATAGAAGGACCGCGTGGAGAAGTCGGTTTTTACATCGTTAGTGATGGCAGTAATGTTCCTAGTCGAGTGAAACTACGGGCTCCATCATTCATGGCAATTCCAGGGATGTGTAAAATGATGGAGGGATGTTTTATTGCTGATGTTGTCGGTATTATAGGAAGCATAGACATTGTAATGGGAGAGGTTGATCGCTGATGTTCGTGTTTACTTCAGAAGAAAAAAATAAAATAGAAAAGATAGTCGGTAGGTATCCGGTTAAACAGTCTGCTTTGTTACCCTTGCTCACACTTGTTCAGCGACGTGATGGATACGTGAGTCCCGAGGCGATGGAGGCTATTGGTAAAGAATTGGAACTGTCGCCAGCTTATGTTCAGTCGGTTATGTCATTTTATACGATGTATCACGCTCAACCGACAGGCAAGTACATCATTCTCTTCTGCCACAACATTAGCTGCCAACTTAATGGAGCAGATGAGTTACTTAAATATACTGCTAAGAAACTGGCCACGGACGTGGGTGGTACAACGACGGATAAGAAGTTTACTTTGCATCAAGAAGAATGTCTTGCTGCTTGTTGCGGTGGGCCGATGATGCGTGTTAACGATACATTCTACGAGAATCTAACACGAGAGAAGATTGACCAGATTCTCGATTCTTTACCTTAAAAAACTTAGGGTCTATGATGCAGATTTTGTTTAAGAATATTGATATGAAGGGCCTTGCTAATATTGATATTTACGAAAAACAAGGTGGCTATCAGTCTTTGAAAAAAGCCTTTGCTAAAAAACCCGAAGAGATTATAGAGATAGTCAAGGTTTCCGGGTTGCGTGGGCGAGGCGGTGCCGGGTTTCCCGCGGGTTTGAAATGGAGTTTTCTAGCAAAAGATGTTTTCCCTCGTTATTTAGCTTGTAATGCTGATGAAAGCGAACCGGGTACCTGTAAAGATCGTGAACTTCTTGAAAAAAATCCACACCTCCTCATAGAGGGAATTGTTGCGACTTGCTATGCGTGCCAAATAGAAACTGCCTATATCTATTTTCGTGGTGAGTTTCAACATGCTTCGGACCTTATGGACAAGGCTATTGAAGAAGCCCACAAGAAAGGATACCTAGGTAAAAATATCATGGGTTCAGGGTTAGATCTTGATCTTTATACCCATCTCGGTGCTGGAGCTTATATCTGTGGAGAAGAGTCAGCTTTGCTCAACTCCCTTGAGGGGCGACGCGGTGAACCACGATTAAAACCACCGTTTCCAGCTGTAGAGGGGTTGTACGGTAAACCCACAGTTATTAACAACGTGGAAACCCTTTGCGCTGTGCCATGGATCGTCAATGAAGGTGGGGAGAAATATGCGGCAATCGGAACGGAAAAAAGTAAAGGGACCAAGTTAGTCAGCGTATCAGGACATGTCAAAAAACCAGGCAACTACGAAATTGTACTCGGGATGCCTGTTCGCGAAATTATTTTTGATTTGGCAGGAGGGATTCGTGACGACAATCAACTTAAAGCTTTTATTCCTGGTGGGTCTTCCGTTCCTATGCTAACCGCGGATAAAGTAGATGTCGGTTACGACTACGAGTCACTTCAAGAGGCTGGATCCATGCTTGGCTCAGGCGCACTTATTGTGATGGACCACACGGTAAATGTTGTTGAGGTAACACTTCGCCTAGCGTATTTCTATATGCACGAATCTTGTGGCAAGTGTACTCCTTGCAGAGAAGGTACCAGATGGATGTGGCAGATTCTTGGTAAGATTCAGACAGGGGAAGGCGTTGGCGCTCAAGTAGATAAGTTGCTAGATATTTGTGACAACATGAGTTTTAAATGTTTTTGTCCCTTGGGTGATGCTGCTGTTGGTCCGGTTGCGAGTAGTATTAAATGCTTTCGCTCTGATTATGACGAGTTAATTAAAAAGCTTGAAGGTGACAAAGTTGCAACATGAGGTAGATTATGTCCAAAGATAACAATATTAATATAACGATTAACGACCAGCCAGTAAGTGTTCCTAAAGGCACTCTGGTGGTTGAAGCTGCAAAACAGATTGGGATAGAGATCCCGGTATTTTGTTATCACGAAAAGTTGGGTCCATTTGGTTGCTGTCGGATGTGTCTTGTCGAAGTAGAGAAAATGCCTAAACTCACCACGGCCTGCACTCAGACTGTGATGCCAGATATGGTGGTGAAAACGGAAAGTCCAAAGGTTGTAAAAGCCCAACAAGGAGTTTTAGAGTTTACATTGCTCAATCATCCTTTGGATTGCCCGGTTTGTGATAAAGGTGGGGAATGTCCGCTTCAGGATAATACATTCAAGTTTGGTCCGGGGACGACGCGCATGGAGTTTGATAGAGCAAACCAGGATAAGGCAACTCCTCTAAGTCCGGTGATAACGATAGATCGAGAGCGTTGCATCGCTTGCCAGAGATGTACGCGGTACAGCGATATTATAGAGCAGGAACAGGCTTTAGTTATGCTTAACCGTGGTTTTAACAATGAGGTAAACACCTTTAACGATGAGCCCTACACTACCAAGTACTCGGGTAATGTTATTGATATTTGTCCTGTAGGTGCACTTACCAACACTGAGTTTCGCTTTAAAGCGCGTACCTGGGATTTGAATAATTCTGCAACACTGTGTGCTCACTGTGGCTGTAATTGCAATATGACCCTCGCTTCACGGACGAACAAGTTTATGCGTGTTGAGACCCGCCCAAATGATCTAGTCGATGATGGCTGGATTTGTGATAAGGCACGTTTTGGATACGATTTCATTGAAAGTGATAATCGGATTATTGAAGCTATAAGTTTGGTCGGTGGTGAACGAAAAGCCGTCAACACTTTTGATGCAGCAATACAGGTTGCTGAATCTTTGAAAAAAATTGCTGATGAGCATGGCCCCAAAAGTATTGGTTTCATCGGGTCTCCTTTTGGCACCAATGAAGAGTTGTATCTTTATCACAAGCTATTTCGTTTAGAGCTAAGGACTAATAATTTAGACCATAAAACCTATTCAGATACCCCTGGGTTGCCCGTTGACCACTATGATTTTTTGAATATTGAAACAGCGAACCTAGTTTTATTAATTGGGAGTGATTCAGCTGAAGAGCTTCCCATTCTTGATCTTCGTATAAAAAAAGCTGTTACACATAAGGGGGTAAAACTTGCGATTTTAAATGACCAGAAAACGGACCTAGATAAGGTTGCTGACTTGTCACTAAAGTATGATGTGGGCTTGGATGGGATTGCCTTAGCAGCTTTAGCCAATAGTCTTGCTACAGAGCTAGGTATTCCGGCGGTTGAGGTAAGCTCTAGTGACGAATCATTAACCGGAATTGCTGTAGATCAGATGAAGAAAATGTCGGAGCTTATTCGTACAGCAACGAAAGTTTGCGTTGTTTACAATCCGGCTTCGCTTACAGGAAATTCAATTTTTATGCTCAAGCACTTACTTGGTGTAATAAACAAGATCCCAACTATGGAGTGTGGAGCGATACCAGCAGCGCCTTTTACCAATTCAGTAGGAGCAATGGATATGGGAATTCTTCCGGATTACTATCCAGGAGGAGTTTCTATTTCTGACTCAGATAAGGTTCAGAAGATTTGGGGTGATAGTGCCTTCCTTGATGCCAAGGGATTTTCAGCTCTGGAGATGATAGATAAAGCTGAGTCAGGAGAACTGAAAGCGCTTCTTGTCTACAGGAGTAATCCCGTCGTGGATTTCCCTGAGGGTAAACGGATTGAAGCAGTCCTTAAAAATCTGCCCTTGCTTGTGGTCCACGATATGATGAAAACTGAAACTTCTGCTCTGGCGGATATCGTCCTACCCTCTAATGGACCAGGTTATGATGAAGGAACAACAACAAACATAGGTGGTCGTGTTCAGTATAGGAAGCGTGGACTGAATACTACTAATTCTCCTGACTGGAAAATAATTTCAAAAATGATTAATAGTCTGAGCGAAAAACCGATTGAATACCTCACCTCCTTTAGTGTGACGGAAGAGCTTTCCAAAATGGTTCCGGGTTATAATGAAATTAGTAAAAAATCAATCAAGAAAGAAGGTAAAACGCGTGAGAAAATCGAATATATAAACGGATCGACACCAGAGATACAAAAGATAGATTCTTCTGGAAAGGGATTGAGGTTACGAATTGCGACGCAATTATTTTCTAAGGATAAGGTTCTAGATGCCTCTTCACCGCTTGCACACCACTTTTTGCCACCCACTTTATGCTTGCATGAAAGTGATGCTTTAAAGTTGGATCTTTTTAATGGAGACCAAGCAGTTCTTACCGCTAATGGGATTGATGTGGGAGTCACAGTTGAGGTATCGGATCGATGTAACCCCGGTGCAGTTGTTGTTCCAAGAGTGTCAGACGACCAGGGACTGTTAAGGTTAGCTAGTAGTGGTTCCGTGAGTTGGGTTGAAGTGAGGAAAGGGTAAAACTAAGTAACGCATTCACCCTGCGACTTTAAATGGCAAGGTTGAAAATAATTTATCAACAACTAATGCTAACAGGTATTTAAAAACTGATTATGATCGATGATGTCATAGATTTTTTTGAGCCTTATACTTATCTAATCATAGGCAGCGTTAAAGCCTTTGTGATTGCGGGTGCTTTGCTAGGAATTGTACCCGCCCTAGTTTGGCTTGAACGACGTTTGATGGGGCGGTTCCAAGTTCGTCTTGGTCCTAATCGTGTAGGTCCATTCGGTTTAGGGCAGCCTATTTCAGATTCGATCAAACTTTTATTTAAAGAATCAATTATACAAAGCTCAGCTGACAAGTTTCTTTTTCATTTAGCTCCAGCTATTGTTGTGTTTACGGCAATTGTTACTTTTGCAGTGATTCCATTTGGTGAACCTGTAAAGATTTTTGGTCAGGAAATTGGATTGTGGGTGGCAAACGTTAATATTGGACTATTATTTGTGTTCGCAATTTCTGGTATGGGTGTCTATGGGATGGTTCTTGCTGGGCTTTCTTCCAATAATAAATACTCTCTGATGGGGGGATTGCGGTCCTCGGCCCAAATGATTAGTTATGAACTTACATTGGGTTTAGCCGCTTTGAGTATCGTTGTGCTAACGGGATCACTGAGTTTGATTGATATGGTTGCTAGCCAAGATTCTTATCCAAATATTTTGATTCAACCGTTGGCCTTTTTATTGTTTTTTATTGCAGGGATTGCTGAAACTAACCGAGCGCCATTTGACTTGCCAGAAGCAGAGCAGGAGCTTGTTGCAGGTTTTCATACTGAATATACGGGTATGAAGTTTGCGATGTTTTTTATGGGCGAGTACATCAATATGGTGACTATGAGCGCACTAGTTACTCTTTTATTTTTGGGTGGGTGGAATGCTTATGGAGTTCCAGTTTGGCCCATTGTAGCGTTTTCAGGGAAAGTGCTTTTTCTTCTTTGTGTTTTCATTTGGTTGCGATCGACATACCCACGTATACGTTATGATCGATTAATGACTTTTGGTTGGAAAGTTCTCGTCCCAATTTCTTTATTAAACCTTCTAGTCACAAGCGTGTTAGTGGTTTTGTGATGACGGTAAAAATATGATTGTAAAAACTATTGATGGGGTAAAAAATTTACTGATAGGGCTTGGAGTAACATTCAAAAATCTATTTTCAACGCCCGTCACGATTTCTTATCCAGAGGTTAAGCGGATTATGCCAGAACGTTACCGGGGTCGGCATTATTTAAACCGTGATGAAAATGGCTTAGAGCGGTGTATTGGTTGTAGTCTGTGCTCTATTAATTGTCCGGTAGGGTGTATTCACGTTGTGTCAGCTGAAAATAATCCTGATCACCCCATTTCTCAGGGTGAGCGCTATGCAGAGATTTATGAAATCAACCTACTCAGGTGTATTTATTGTGGGTACTGTGAAGAGGCATGCCCAGTGGATGCCGTTGTGTTGCGTGAGCATTACGAACTGGCTGATTACGATCGAGATAAATATCTTGCTACTAAGAGCGACTTACTAGTTTATCCGGAACCGAATGAATTTAAAGTGAATATCCTGGGTAACACAACACGCGTTTGACAGAACTGTGATTTTTGGGGACGTTTAGCCTTAGGATATTTCTTTGTTTGTTGAAGTGCTGAATATTAAAATTACTTAAGTTTAAGGAGGGGGCTTTGTTCGAATTAGATTTATTCGAGCTAACTAAGGCAACTGTCACAATGCTGGTTGGGCTGACCGCGGTACTTGCTAGCCTTGGAGTGATTCTTTGTTCGTCGCCGATTTATTGTGCTTTATATTTAATCGGCCACATGATTTGTCTCGCTCTACTATTCCTTCTATACAATGCGGAGTTTGTTGCGGCAGTGCAAATAATTGTATATGCCGGGGCGGTAATGATTTTATTTCTATTCATCATAGCTCTTCTTGGTGGAAAAAAGGAAATACAAGAACCATCAACCGAACGTTCTCTGGCGATTGTTTTTGTGGTGACCATGCTTGGTGAATTATTTTTGTCTGCGACGGTGGGACCTACCAGGCCTGTTGAAGGGGCGTTTGACGCTCAGACAGTTGCCGAGGTCGGGGGCAGTGCCAAGGCAATCGGGCTGGAATTGTTTTCACGTCATGTAGTTGCATTTGAACTTGCATCTGCCTTACTTCTAGTTGCGGCAGTCGGAATTATTTGTCTTTCAAAATTTTCCTATGTCCCTCTTCGAAGGAGAATGAAATAACGATGGGACATCAATTTGTTCTCCTTATAAGTGCTACGATATTTTGCGTGGGGGCGGCTGGGTTTCTTATTCGTAAAAACCCACTGATCATGTTTATGTCTGTAGAGCTAATGCTCAACTCCGTAAACTTTCTATTGATAGGATTTTCAAGCTTTCAAAAATCAATGGATGGGCAAATTTTTGCATTAATGATCATGACGGTAGCTGCAGCTGAGGTAGTAGTTGGGCTTGCCATAATTCTTACAATTTTTAGAACTCGGCATGATATGGATGTAGATCACATCAATACTTTAAAAGGATAAGGCACTTGTTTTCTTATTGCTGGTTTATATTAATTTCTCCTCTGGCAGGTTTCGTTCTTCTCAGTTGGTTTGGAAATGGTATGTCACGCCAACGAGCAGGTTTCCTCGGTTGCGCTTCTGTTGGAATTTCTTTTTTGATCACATTGATCGCATTAACTAGCTTTCTACTAGGTGGCGAAAATGAAAAGGGAGGGATCTCCACTCTATACAACTGGGTGACTGCTGGTTCCTTTTCCCTCAACATGTCTATCCTAGTTGATCCGTTGTCAGTTTTTATGCTTCTCATTATTACAGGTGTTGGGTTTGTTATTCACGTTTATTCAATTGGCTATATGGAAAAAGACCCTGAGTTCAGTCGGTTTTTTTCCTATCTGAATTTTTTTATTTTTTCAATGTCACTTTTAGTGTTAGCTGCAGATTTCTTTTTCCTTATCGTAGGTTGGGCGCTGGTTGGACTCGCGTCCTACTTACTGATTGGATTTTGGAAAGAAAAGACCAGTGCGGTCCTGGCTGCCCGCAAAGCATTCGTAATGAATGTGATTGGCGATGTCGGAATGGTCATCGCTGCATTTATTATTTTTGATCACCTGGGGACGTTAAGTTTTCTTGAGGTGTTCGCTGCTGCCAAGACAACATTCCGTCCCAATGATGATACGATTTTATTGATTACCGTGTTTCTCCTCGTGGGGGCGTTCGCAAAGTCAGCACAGATTCCACTCCATACTTGGCTGGCGGATGCTATGGAAGGCCCTACTCCTGTTAGTGCATTAATCCATGCGGCTACCATGGTCACCGCTGGAGTCTACTTAATCGCACGTTGTCATGTGCTTTATGAGCTTGCTCCTTTTACTATGTATTTGATCGCTACAGTGGGAGTAGTTACGGCAATCTTCGCAGGGTCTATGGCTATGGTTCAGTATGACATTAAGCGAGTTATTGCCTATTCAACCATGAGTCAGTTAGGGTTCATGTTTCTAGCAGTGGGTTTAGGGATGTACAGCATCGCGATGTTTCATTTAATGACACACGCTTTTTTCAAGGCATTACTTTTTTTGAGTGCTGGCAGTGTTATTCACGGATTGAATGAAGAGCAGGATATTCGGAAGATGGGAGGGTTGCGCCACTCAATGCCTATTACTCATATAACTTTTTTAATAGGTTCGTTGGCTCTAGCGGGGTTTCCTCTGACTAGCGGGTTTTTCAGTAAGGAGGCTATTCTTATTAATTCGTACCACGCAGACATGGGAAATATTGTTTTCTGGGCCATGGCAATACTGGGTGCAATTATGACCGGTTTTTATATTTTTAGAGTTTATTTTTATGCCTTTAGTGGACAGCCACGAACTGATGTGACTGCACATGAAAGCCCTTTGATAATGATTGCTCCCCTGGGTCTTTTGGCCTTCTTGTCTTTAACCGCTGGGTTTGGTGGAGGAATGATTGATGACTTTCTTGTGAATTACTTTGGGACTCATATGTCCCACCCTGACGATGTATTACTTGAAACTATTGGATTATCAGCTGGCCTGATAGGTATCGTTGGAGCCGTTGGTTTTTATATGACTGGGAAAGATAGACTGGAGTTTGCCAAGCAGATACTAGCCCCACTTTATGATCTTTTGTTTAATAAGTACTATATCGATGAAATTTACGATTTTTTGATTGTTAAACCAACTCGTGCGACTGGCGCATTTCTTGAAAAAAGAGCTGAAAGACTCGGTATTGATTTTGCCGTCGATCAAGTAGGTTCTCAGGTCAGAGAAGTAAGTCGGCTGATAAGCTTGTGGCAGTCAGGTAGCGTTCGATTATATGCCTTCAACATGATTGTTGGAGTAGTGACTATTCTTATGTTTGTTGTATTCCTATAACTCGGTACAAGAGTAACTAGTATGTTGACACTCATTGTTTTCACTCCATTGATAGCAGCGCTGAGTCTCCTGTTCGTGAATAAGGACGACGCTAGAGCTGTCCGTAATATTTCTGTCGGAGCGACTGGATTTACTTTTCTGGCATCGCTTGCCTTGCTAACAAGGTTTGACTCCTCTATGCAGGGTATGCAGTTTAGCGAAACCCTTGCCTGGGTTCCTATGTTCCATATCAACTATCAGGTAGGAGTGGATGGGATTAGTTTGTGGTTGGTTGTTTTAACGGCATTTATTTCTTTGATCGCTGTTTGTTTTTCACTGGATGGACAGGTAGGTTTTCGTAACTTTATGGCGCTTCTATTAGCCCTTGAGGCGGGAACTCTTGGCGTTTTTGTAGCCTTAGATTTGATTTTATTTTATGTGTTTTGGGAGCTAATGCTGGTTCCTACTTATTTTTTGATCGGAATATGGGGAGAGGGACGCCGCGTTTATGCTACGACAAAGTTTGTGTTGTATACACTTGTTGGAAGCTTATTGATGTTGCTTGCAATAATCTGGTTGAGCCTTATTCATTTTGAAGCGACTAACGAGTTTAGTTTTAATATTCAGACTCTCGTTCATATGAAAATTGATCCTGCTGATCAGGTTTGGTTATTTTTGTTCTTTTTGTCTGCATTTGCTATCAAAATCCCTATATTCCCATTACATAGCTGGTTGCCGCACGCTTATGTGTCAAGCCCTATCCCAGTGCTTTTGATTTTAACGGGGGCCATGTCTAAGGCGGGAGCCTATGGTATCATTAGGTTTTGCCTTCCTCTTTTCCCCGATGCTGTCGATAAATTTGGTTTGGTCATTGCATTTGGAGCAGCAACAGGAATTATCTATGGTGCGTGGATTGCAATCGCGCAACGTGATCTAAAAGCTCTTGTAGCTTATTCTAGTATTAGTCACCTTGGGTTTATTGCATTAGGTATTTTTGCTCTTAATGGAGAGGGAATAGAAGGAAGTGTCTTGCAGATGGTCAACCATGGGATCATTGCTTCAGCTCTCTTTATTATTGTAGGTATTCTTGAGAAGAAGATGGGAACTCGCAACTTGAACGATTTTCGCGGGCTGGGTAAGGCGATGCCATTATTATATGGCATGTTTATGCTTGTAACACTTGCAGCACTTGGGCTTCCGGGTTTGAATGGATTTGTTGGTGAGTTTTTGATTCTCATGGGGGTTTGGACGTCTCTGGTACTAGCAGACCTTTCCGCTGTTTATGTGTTGATGGGTGGACTGTCTATAGTTTTTGCCTCCATTTATATGCTTTATATGTTCCAAGGTGCGATGCAGGAAAAAAATGATCATATCCCAGAGGGTCTTACCGACATTAATTTTAGAGAGTTTGGTCTTCTCCTACCTGCATGCATTTTAGTGGTTTTAATTGGGCTTTACCCTAAACCTTTTATTGATAGAGTTAGCCCATCGGTTGAGTCTATTTTGACACTAGAAAAAACTATTAATCTCCATGCAGGTGAAGATAAGGGCGATCACCATTAGATCATATTAAACTTTCCGTAGCATTTCCGTTTATTAATACAGCATGAAACTTGGCGATCGAGTCGTTGATGGTGTTTTTTTAGAACGGCCAAATAGATATTTAGCACGCGTGGAGATAGATGGGCAAGAAATTAAAGCCCATGTCCCTGACCCAGGCAGACTTCCTGGTCTCATGATTCCTGGTCGTAGGGTTCGACTCACTTA
>Ga0209043_1000655_pt1 | contig 20939 bp, 20 predicted proteins | sample SaaInlV_100m_DNA_3_FD_184654 | JGI IMG/M metagenome (GOLD analysis project Ga0209043, IMG submission 184654) | Marine microbial communities from expanding oxygen minimum zones in the Saanich Inlet - SI037_S4LV_100m_DNA (SPAdes) (version 2) | ecosystem: Environmental > Aquatic > Marine >... | reverse complement strand
TTGTCGCATAGCGAGATTATTCCATCGGTGCAAATCAAAACATTGAAGGTGGTGGACCTAAATGCAAATTAAAAAATATATTGCAAGTAATTATAGCGAGGCCTTGGCCTCTATAAAACAAGAGATGGGAAGTGATGCTCTTATTTTAACAACACGTTCTATCCGTGATCATTCGAAGTGGAATGGAGGAGGGGCGTCTAAAGTGGAAATCACAGCTGCTATCGATCCCGCAACAAGCACTATTGAAAACGGGACAAAAGTAATGGAGCCAGAAACTATTTTAGATTTTCCCAGTTTGAATAATGCTGAGATCGAACCAGACATAAAGTCACTGATGTATTCACTTCTTAGTCAAACTGAACGTGCACAGTCTTTAGGTATAAAGAACCACCAACTTGATCTGTTTTCTCAGTTAACGAAAAATGGGTTGAACGAAAAAATCATCGCCAAAATTTTTTCAAAAATAACTCTTTCAGGTGAAGGTGATAATGCTGTTTCTTTAAAAGATAAGTTTATAAAAACCATGAATCGGGTGATTGTATGTAAAGGTGGTGTAGAAACTTCTAAGGATAGTCTACCTAAAAAAGTGGTTCTTGTTGGTCCAACTGGAGCCGGGAAGACGACCACGATTTCTAAGATTGCTGCTGACCTGATTTACCGACAAAAAAAGAAAGTTGCACTTGTGTCGTTAGATACGTTTCGTGTCGGCGGTATAGAGCAACTGAAAATTTACGGAGATATTATGGGTGTTCCTGTGGAGACTGCTCAGGACCGCTCTGGTTTGAAAGAGTGTATGACACGCCATTCCGACAAGGATGTTGTTTTGATTGATACGATGGGTCGGTGCCACCGGGACCATAACTATTCAGCTCAATTATCTAAAGTGTTTGAAGGATTGGGTGAAATGGAGACGCACCTTGTTTTGAGCGTAGTGTCTAATGAAAAACAGTTCATGGAATCCTACAAACAGTTTTCTCCGCTAGGGGTCAACCGTGTGCTATTCACCAAGATAGACGAAGGATTGAATTTTGGTTCTATGGTTAATTTTTCTTTACGGACTCGGCTTCCATTTTCATATTTGACCACGGGTCAACGAGTTCCGGAAGATATTGAAATTGCTGTTCAGGATAAGGTAATTCGTTTGATTTTTAACTGAAATAGGGATAAATTGAGGGCAATATAGTGGTTACAGGAAACCAAGCAAGGACCTTAAAAAATATAGTTTCAAGTAAAATGAAATCTTCTTCCCTAAGAGTATTGGCTGTCAGTAGCGGTAAGGGTGGCGTTGGTAAAACGAATATCGTTGCTAACCTGGCATACGTTCTCTCCAAACAGGGTAAAAAAGTTCTTGTGGTAGATGCAGATTTGGGTCTGAATAATATAGATATTCTTTTGGGGCTTAATCCAAATTTTCATATAGGGCATGTATTATCTGGGGAGAAAAACGTTCAGGATATTATCACCGAGGGTCCGGCAGGTATCCACTTGCTCCCAGCTGGGGGCGGATTGCAAGAACTAACCCAACTCGATGACGAAAAAAAAGTAGTGCTCATGGAGGAATTGGATCAGGTCAGCAGCGGGTACGATTTCTTGATATTTGATACGGGTGCAGGGATATCTACGAACGTTACCTACTTTTGTAGTGCGGCGCATGAGATTCTACTAGTTGCTACGACTGAACCCACGTCCTTGACAGATGTTTATGCACTTATCAAAATACTACATACGAAACATGCACAAAAATATTTTCGCGTTATAATAAATTCAGTTGCTTCGGAATCAGAGGCTCGACTAATTTTTAGAAACCTCACGGCAGTTGCAGATAGATTTTTGCCAGATGTTTCCGTTGAGTACCTTGGATATATTTTATCGGATCCGGTTGTTACTAAAGCAGTTCGGCAACAAAAAGCATTTTCAGAATTATACCCTCACTCTAAAGTGACTCAGTGTATTAATCGATTAGTTCAAAAAATGGTGAGCGAAAAGAAGTCTGTGGCGGAGGAAGAGCAGTCCACTTTATTTTGGCGTACGGCGTTCACAGTCCAATGAATGATATTATTGTCAATAAATGGGCCATGGGATTGGCTGTATTTTCATTTGGTTTTTTGAGTATTGGTAGTTTTTTGTTTGGAGCGACGGCTACTACTTCGCTCTTGAGAGGTTTGGGTGGAGGAGTTCTTTTCGGTGCATCATTATGGCTAGCAGGACTATTGGTTAATGAAGAAAAAGATGAAATAGAAGGCGACCCTGAGGAAGAAGTTAATGCTGAGGTAGAATCAACTCAAGAGTCAATCCCAAAAACAGCTGCGATTAATCCTAATGCAGTTAAGGAAAAGTTTTTGAAGAAATCTATTGAGCTTGCAGAAAAGGCGAAGAAAGACAAAGAAGAAAAATATAATCAAGAGGCGACTCCTTTCTAACCGCATATTTAACGGACTTTCAGAGTGAGTAAATTAAATGGCTATTAAACCAGCAACAGAAGAAATCGAGATTACGGCTGAAAATCGAGAAGAGGTGATTATACGATATAGTCCGATGATCAAGTATGTTGCGAATCGTATTGCGATGCGTCTTCCTCCTCATATCGAGGTGGATGATTTGATTAGTGTAGGTGTTTTGGGGTTAATGGATGCAATTTCAAAATATGATTCAAGTCGTGGTGCTAAGTTTAAAACGTACGCAGAGTTTAGAGTACGAGGTGCTATTCTCGATGAGTTGCGCGCTATGGATTGGGTTCCGAGGTCAATTAGGCAAAAAGCATCAAGTGTTGATAAAGTGGTGCAATCTCTTCAAGTGAAACTAAGTCGTTCCCCCGAAGATCAAGAAGTTGCGAAAGAAATGGGCGTTAGCCTCGAACAATTTCATGCCACCCTCAATGAAACGAAAAGTATACCGGTTTTTAGCCTTGATGATCTTGGTATAGCTAAGGATTCAGGCGAGCAGCAAAGCCTTCTTGATTGTTTGGCAGGAAAAGCCGATGCGGATCCACAGACTCAAATCCGTCTGACTGAACTTAAAGAAATTATTGCAAAAGCAATTGATACCTTGCCAGAAAAAGAGAGGTTAATGGTTTCTCTCTACTATTACGAAGAATTGACTATGAAAGAAATCGGTGCCGTACTAGAGATAACAGAGTCCCGTGTCTCCCAAATTCACTCCAAAGCGGTATATCGTTTGCGCACAAAACTCAAAGCGATTATTGCAGAAGAACTGTAAACCCAATTAGAAATTTTAATAAATTTTTGTTCCTTGTTCTTCGGTAGGGCGTGTCTTCCACCTCCTGTGGGCCCATGTCCATGGGGTCGGCTCGTCGTGTATCGTTTTTTCAATAAACTTTTCGCATGCTTGAGTCCAGGTAACAATATCTTGTTCCTTATGCCCCGTCTTTTTTAGTACAAGTTCAGGTCCGTATTTTACACGATAGGTCCCATTTCTAGTGGGATAACAAAAAAAAGGAATAATAGGAGTTCCGGTTCGATAGCTTAGTCGAGCTAGCGCTCGGGCAGTTGCCGCTTTTCTTCCAAAAAAATCTACAAAAACTCCTCCCTTTGCGGTGTTCTGGTCCATCATGATTGCGATAGCTTCATTGTTTTTTAATGCTCGTACGATCTGTAGCAGGGATTCGTCTCTGTAAAAAATCCCGTTGCCTGAAACAGTTCTGAGTTTTACAGCCACTTCATTAAGGTAAGGGTTGTCAAGTCGACGAATAATAGAATGGAGTTTGCATACTCCTCTGAACCCATGATCTATTCCCATGATCTCCCAATTTCCATAATGCGCAGTCAGAAAAAAAATACCTTTTTGACGCGAAAGACACTTCTCAATCAGGTCAAGACCATTCGGGTCCACTTCTATTAACTGATTTACTCTACCGGGATCCTTTAAAACCCATAAAGACTGTAGTGTTGATAATGCAACTTGAGTAAATGAATTTTTAATAATGTTCTTTTTTTCTTTACTTGATTTCTTATTTCCAAAAGCAATACTTAGATTAATAAGCGCGATCTTTCTTCTTTTTGTTGCCAAACTGTATGACAAATGTCCCAAGATACGCCCGAGTAGAAATACTGATCTTGCTGACAGGTTTTTCAAAGAAAATATTAAAAAAAGGACGACTAGATATTCAAGGCGGTGTCTAACGTTGGTCATGTTTATATTTTTTCTCATAAGGAGGGTGGGTGTAGTGACGATGAGAAGATACTTTAATGGAAGTGGAGGGTGTAGGTTTATATTGGTTTATTTTTCAGCAATGGCATGTGCCGCGGCATAAGTTTTATCATGGGTAATAGAGATATGAATGTGCTTTAGGTTCAGTTGGTTGAATAGCTTTTTCCCATTTCCATGAAGGTTTAAAACGGGTTGACCAGAATTCAACTTATCTACCTCGATATCTTTCCACAATATAGCGCCAGTCATACCTGTCCCCAAGCATTTTAAGACAGCTTCTTTAACAGTAAAGCGAGCAGCAAAATGTTTTGCTGGGTCGGCTTGGGAATGGCAGTAATCGATTTCTTTTTGAGTGAAAATTTTACTTTTAAAACGATCTGAAAATTTTCGAATAGAATTTTTAATACGGTCTACCTCGATAATATCAATGCCAGTTCCAAATATCATAGTTCAGATTTTTTCTCAGAAAAATAGTTTAAACCTCAGGATGCTAAGGTGTGTTCATTTTTGATGCAAGAATCTATTTCTTGTTGCGTGATGGCCCCATGTCTCATAAGAGTTGGCGGGGAAACAGTTGTGTCAAGTAAAGTTGAAACTTTTCCTCCAGGAGCAGGTCCTGGATCAATGATAAGATCAATATCTTTTCCAAAAGTATGTAAAACTTCCTGTGCTGTTCGTGTATTTTTTTCGCCATTTCTATTAGCACTTGTGGCGGTCAATGCACATCCTGCTGTTTGGATTAAACGTCGCGTCCATTCATTTTTTGGTAAGCGTATACCCACCTTCCCAGTATTTGCAGTCAAAATGCTAGGTAATTTGGAAACTGCATCAAAAATCAAAGTCAGTGAAGCGGGCCAAAAATTTTGTATTAATTGGTTTGCCTCCTGCGATCGACTTTTTGTCAATTGGTTTATTTGAGATTTAGTTCCAATCAGGATTAGAAGCGGTTTATTATAAGTTCTTGACTTGATTTCAAAAATACGTCGAATTCCTTTTTCGTTAAATGGATCGACTCCCAGTCCATAATACGTATCAGTTGGGAAAGCAATGACTCCTCCTGCATCTAGAACTTCACGGATATGCTTAGAATGATTTGACAGCGAAGCGCTGGGGTCTACCTTAAGTATTTGCGGCATAGTCTGATTTGAGTTTTCGACTTTTTCGTTCTACTTCTTTAGCTTGATCCTTTTTAAATTTTAAAAGTTTTTTATGAAGGGTTTTATTACTTAGCGCTAATATCTGTACGGCAAGCACCCCCGCATTTTTTGCTCCTGCTTTTCCAATAGCCATTCCTGCAACAGAAACCCCTCCCGGCATTTGCGTTGTGGATAGTAAGGCATCGAGTCCATTAAGTGCTGAAGAACCTATAGGAACTCCGATCACAGGTAAAGTTGTTTCGGCAGCTATTACCCCCGCAAGGTGTGCCGCACTACCGGCCCCAGCGATTAAAATTTTGATACCCCGCTTGGAGGCGCCTTGAGTATACTTACGCGTACGCTCTGGAGAGCGATGCGCTGAAGATACAATCACTTCATGGTTAACTCCAAACTTATCCAGAACTTTGCTAGCCTCTTCCATGACAGTGAAATCTGAATCACTTCCCATTAAAATCCCAATTAGAGGCTTGCTCAAAATATATTCTCCTTAAATCTGTCTCATTTATTAAGTGCGAAGTTTTATTTCGCACGAATAGGAAGGCTTTTTTAGACTTGTCTTTTTTATATTCATCAATTGTAACAAAATAATAATTTGAAAACAAAATTTTGATTAATTTCCTGTTTGAATATTTTAAGGATTGGCCTTACTTGATAGTGGTTGTCCATGAATTAAGAGGTGGCTAACATTTTACTGCGCCCATGCTTGATTTCAGGAATAAGCATTACGGTTGCTAAAACCATTAATCCGCATGATACCCAGCCGGTCATTGATGCTCCCACCTTCGCGGCGGTCCAATAGCCTATGATTGGTCCTACAGTACCTCTTATTCCTGTAAGGCAGACATGGACTGACATATATGCAGATACCTTTCCTGGTGGAGCGTATTTAGTTACCCATAATGCCCAAGCGATACTTCCTCCTGCAAAGGCAAGCCCGATCAAAGCTGATCCTGTTCCAATAATCAGTAAGTTTTTGCTGATGAAAAATAAAGCTATTCCAATTCCAAATAAGACATTAAGAATCATGCGAAGTACAATGAAGTTCATGCGGTCAAACAGTCGAGCCCAGAAAGGGATAAATAAAAAACGTGTTGTTTCAGGAATAACTGTAATGATTAATGCGACAATTACGGGTGAAGCTTCGATTCCATAAGTTGATGATGCTACGTAATCAACTCTCAGTGGAAGCACCCAAAGGTTGGCAAAACCCATAATAAACCAAGTAAGTAGAACGTATCCAAACTCTCTATCTTTAACCATATATTCGAAATTACCAAACGGGTGCTTGTGGGAACTTTTTTCAATCATTTGCGACGGCATTGATCCGATCGCCCATGCTTTGGCAAGAGCGCATATTCCTATTATGGTAAAGACCCAACTAAAATAAGTGATATTGATTTCGAGAAGTAAGGACCCAGCAAGCCCGAAAAGTGAGGAAACTGCGACAGTTAAAAGTAACGGTTTTGAAAAGCTTGAACCACGCTTAAGGTGAGGATAATTGTCGTTATATATTGATGTCAGGTAAGGGATAGCGGCGCTCCTGCAAACATAACTAATGGTGATCATTAGCGCATAAAACTCTAGGGAAGGCACCCAGGCTGCAGTAATAAGGCATGCTGAAGCTAATACGGAAGGAGCTGCACTACACCAAGATTTTTTAAGTTCTTTCCCGGCGGTGTAGTGAACCAAGGGTAGAGATAACACCATTCCTATGAATGGTGCGGCAGCTATGAGCGATTTTAATCCTTCTCCAGCATTGTAATAGCGAATGGCTATGAACAGAGCAAAAGTTTGTATGCCGGAGCTCAATACGCCCTCAAAAAAACCGCGCCAAAGGTCATATTTGTAGGTCCGCTTATGAAGTTCTGAGCTTGTTAGAGATGAATATTCTGCGGACATTCTTGATTTCTTTCTTTATAACGGGGGGCTTCTTTTTTCTACCTTAATCGGTTTGGGCTAAGAGTATATTGAAAAATAAGTAAAAACCATTTATTCGCTTGCTGTTGGTGTTTAAAATTGAGGTGAATGCTAGACTGTTAGTTGAGTTAGGTTAACCTAGTTTAACGTATGGGTCTAGAAAGGTTACTTGAAAATTAATTAAGAGGTTTAACTTTAGCCTATGTTTAAAGATAAACTTATTCTTCTGCAAGCAGAAATTATAGCGATTGGAAATGAAATTGTTAGTGGTCTCATTCAGGATACTAACGGAAGATACTTAGGTAAACAGTTACATTTGCTTGGAATAGATGTTACGCGAATTACAGCGGTGGGTGATGATGAGGATTCTATTGCCAGGGTTGTAGAAGGCTCTTTGGAGCGAGTCGGTATAGTTATAATTACTGGAGGTCTAGGGTCAACACACGATGATATTACAAAAAATGTGCTAGCCCGAGTGTTCAATTCTAATATGATTATTGACGATAAAGTGTTGAACATGCTCAAAGCAAAGTTCAATGAACGTCAGGAAGAAGTTCCTGATAGAGTGCGTAGTCAATGTGAAATTCCGGAAACGGCTGAGGTTTTATACAACAAAAAAGGAACAGCCCCGGGTTTTCTTTTTGAACGTGATGGAAAAAAAATATTTTCTCTTCCAGGTGTTCCATTAGAGATGGAACACTTGTTTGACAAATATATTCGCCCCGATCTTAAAAAAATACAAAAAGGGGTGATAGGTCATCGGGTTATTAAAACTGTGGGTTTGACAGAGGCTTCTCTTTGGGAAAAGTTTGGGCCAGTTGAACCATTAGAAAGATTGGCTACCGTGGCTTCACTGCCTTCTTATTTAGAGATGAAGGTTCGTTTGTCTTGTTGCTCGAAAAGTTCAGAAGAGGTTGAAATTAGATTGAGTAAAGCAGAAGATATGATTGTGTCGTCGTTGGGGGAATGGATCTATGGAAAAGATAATGATACTTTAGAAGGTAAAGTAGGAGAATTGTTTCTAGAAAATAATAAGACTCTGGCGGTTGCTGAATCCTGTACTGGTGGTTTGATTGGTCACCGGTTGACACAGACGCCGGGAAGTTCCAATTACTTTCTAGAAGGAGTTGTCGCTTACAGCAATGAGGCAAAGAGCAGTCGTTTGGAAGTTTCGCCCTCTCTGATCCGAAAATATGGAGCTGTGAGCGAAGAGGTGGCGCTTGCCATGGCAGACGGTGTACGTAAAACTTCAGGTGCTGATATTGGGTTATCTGTTACTGGAGTTGCTGGTCCAGATGCTAGCAATAATAAACCCGTAGGAACAGTATTTATTGCCATTAGCGACGAAGAAAAATCAGATTGTAAATATTTCTGTTTTTATAGTGATCGAAGTCGTAATAAAGAGAGGTCCGCCCAGGCGGGACTTGACCTGCTTCGTCGATGGTTCCGGAATCGGATATGAAAGAAAGAATACGATGAGTCAAATTAAATGTTTAAATTGCGAATATGAATATGATCATGAAAATACTATTTGCCCTAATTGCAATAAACCTAAAACCTCTAATATCCCAAACTATCCGCGCTTCAAAGGTCCGGGAATTATTATGTTTTTTTGGATTTTTTTCATCATACTTTGTTTTGGGTTGATGGTTTCTTACTATGCTCAGTAAAAAAGCTCTCAGTGTTTTATGTCTTGAAAGGGTAGTATAAAAAGCATTCCGGTGACAAATCCTCCAATGTGAGCAAACCAAGCTATGCTGCCATCACCTGCAACAATGCCGCTGAAAACCTGTATCAGGATCCAAATCACTAGAAGGACGATGGCTGGTATGCGGATAATAGTAATTAAAAACCCTAAAAATACCAAGGTTTTGACCCGTGCAAAAGGAAATAAAACAAGGTACGCACCGAGTATTCCTGAAATTGCGCCGCTCGCTCCTACCATTGGAACATCAGACTGAAGGTCTGTAAGAATGTGTCCCACAGAGGCAAGTGTTCCGCAAACTAGGTAGAAAATAATAAATCTAAACTTACCAAGAACATCTTCAATATTGTTTCCAAAAATCCAGAGGTAGAGCATGTTTCCTGCTAGATGGGCTATTCCTGAATGGAGAAACATTGACGAATAAATGGTGGGATAGGTACTAATCGGTGACTCTATAAGGTGTACGGGAATAAGTCCGAAGGTTGAAAATGTTCTAATTGTCTCCATAGGTTGGCTAACCTGGTATAGAAAGATAAGCGTATTAGACACGATTAACATAATTGTAATAAGAGGAAAATTTTTAGTTGGATTTTCGTCTTTAAGGGGGATCATTAAGTGAAGAGGTCCTGTTTAAGGATGCTATTGTGATAAAATACAATATCAATATGATTATAGAGAAGCTTTAAAATGAACGAAACAAATGAATTGCCCGTTCCGCTCCCTGATGACGATGGGTCGGCTCTTGTTGGTGCCAGACCCGAAGAATCACGCGAATGGGTAATCAATGCCTACCGTAAACATCAGCAAGTTCGAACATCTAACTGGTTAGATAATGTTCTTGGGGAAGGACCACGTGCTAAGTCCTATGTGCTTCCCGTTTTGCTTGACACTAATCCCATTCGACACAGGCAAAGTATTCAGGAACAGGTTTTCCCTGCACCAAGAATTATCCATGAAGATTTGCTGATGGCTGATCAGATGAAAGTTATGCTGGAGGCAGGTTGTGGCATGGGGAAAACAACTTTCTTGAAATACTACCAAGAGCAATTACTTCAACAGACACCACACCCTATTTATCCACTTCCAGTTTACTTTAACCTTGGAAACCTACAAGAAGGCGAAGGGATAACGCGATTTATGGAATCGGTTCATCAAGAAATGTTGGATGTTATTTTAATCGAGTGTCAGGAAGATCCCGAACTTATTCTTGATGAAGATTACCTTCTTAAGACTATCAAGGCACTAGAAAGAGAAGGGAGGATTCTTTTTATGCTAGATGCCTTGGATCAACTGCCTGCTGAAGACCGATTTCAAGCCTACTTAGAGATTTTCGTCGAGGATAAAACTTTTCGTAGCAACCGATTGATTCTCGCTACTCGAAAATTTAGCTTCGGTCCTCTTGCCACAGATTCCATAATTCAGAGAGGAAAAGATGCAGCATTTCATGTGACTTTTGAAAAAATTGATGAAAAGAAACGCAATATATTTTTAGGAGAAGCACAAAAAAACAAAGAGATCGCAAGTTTGGGTAAGTATTCACCTGAATTAATGGAAGTGCCTCTGGTTTTAAAGATGCTTCGCGTTCTTTCAGATTTAGATAAACTTAGCGGTCTTACTACTCGCGGTGAAGTTTACTTAGCTTACTTCAGGCACCTTTTAAAAAGTGATTCTTACGAAAATAAAATCAAAGACTCTGAAATAATTTTTGAGAGATTGGAGGAAGTGGCGCTTCAGTTATTTGAAGAGGGGCTTTCCCAGCGAATCGATGATATTGAAACAGGTTACTCTAAAGAGCGTCTAAGAAAAGAGGGATGTGATACGTTAATACGAGATGAAACTATTCCACCTGAATTAGAAAAAATTCTTCAACAGACTCCAGGTCGTTGGCAGTTTAGGCACCCTTCCTTTCAAGAATATTTTGCAGCTAGAAGCTTGGCTAGAAATAAAGACTGGAAGAAAATGGTCGCTTTAAAGTGTCGAGATGAACGTTGGGAAGAAATGTTAAAGTTTTTTTCAGGGATGGTTTTGGCTAATGATGTTTTTGATATTTTTATGGATCAGGGCGCTCTATTTTTGGCAGGTAATTCTGTTTGTGAAGCGAGAGATTTATCAGAAGAAAAGCGTCTATTGATCGCCCAGTTGCTTAAGTATCAATGTAGAGAGTCTTTTCCACAATTCGCTCGATGTCGTTTAATTAAGGTTGAAGACGTTGTAGCGGCTAACGACCCATCAATTTTACTGACCCTGTTAAAAAGTTTATTGAAAAGAGAAAATAGGGACGGACGGATTCTTTATTCGGTAATAGAACTGCTTTTGGGTATAAAAAATATTGATTGGTCTGATTTAGTTGATCGCCAGGAGTTCGACTCTTTAAAAGAAGTTAAGGAATTAGAGGAATTTCTAGGAGAGGCATCCAATCCGGATGTTGTTAAATTATCAAAGGTAAAAAGGTGGGGCGAGATGGTGACAATCCCTGCGGGAAAATTTATTTATCAAGATGAAAAGGATGAGGAGGACCATGTTTTCTTGAAAGAGTTCTCGATTATGAAATTTGCAGTAACCAACGCTTTGTATAAAGAGTTCGACCCAAACCACATACTCCGTTTCCCCCTCTATTCTTTTTCGGATGACCATCCTGTCATAGGGATAAACTTTTATGAGTCTTTAGTTTGTGCTCTTTGGTTAGGAAGGCGGTTGCCGATTGAAAAGGAATGGGAAAAATCTGCTCGTGGCATAGATGGGAGAGATTATCCTTGGGGAGAAGCAATGGGTTATCAAAACGATTACGCCAATACCTGTGATTTTGTGATTGGAAGGACTTCCTCAGTCACCGAATTTGAGCAAGGGATATCTCCTTTTGGATGCTTTGATATGGCTGGCAACGTATGGGAGTGGTGCGCTCAGCTTCATTTAAAAGGGCAAATAACTCAACGGGTTGCTAGAGGTGGGTCCTGGCTAAATTATATGGTTCACTCTAAATGTTCCTATCGAAATACCTTTGATCCCGATGAGCGCTATCCTGCTTGCGGGTTCAGGTGTGTTTCCTTACCACTTACAGAAGTTGATGATGATTTCGAAGATGACGAATGACTAATTTCTTAACTATTAAGGGTTGTTAAAAAAAGGTTTTTCTTGACTTGTGAATTTGATCGACATTATATGACGCTTGCTCTTAACCTTGCACGTAAAGCAGAAGGGCAGACTAACCCTAACCCGGTTGTTGGGGCAGTTCTTGTGAAATCTGGTGAAATTATTGCAAAAGGGTATCATAAAAAGGCGGGCCTTCCTCACGCGGAAATTATTGCTTTGCGTAAGGCAGGCAGTAAGGCCAGAGGAGCCGATCTCTACGTGAACTTAGAACCTTGTTGCCACCATGGAAGAACTCCACCCTGCACAGAGGCTATTATCGCGGCTGGAATAAAAAGGGTCGTCCTTGGTATTCGTGATCCTAATCGACTTGTAAGTGGAAGAGGAATACGTTCCCTTAGAAGGCAAGGCGTAGAGGTGGTCACCGGAGTTTTAAAACGAGACTGTGAAAAGATTAATGAATCTTTTATCAAGTATATTACTACAGGGCGCCCATGGGTGATTCTTAAAAGCGCGTTTTCTTTGGATGGAAAAATTGCAACGAGAACGGGTGACTCAAAATGGATTACCGGGTCCAAGGCTAGAGCTTACGCACATAGACTTAGAAGCAAGGTTGACGCAGTTCTTGTTGGTGCAGAAACAGTCCGAGTGGATGACCCTCAATTGACCGTGCGACCGAAAAAGAAAGGTAGGCATAATCCTGCCCGTATCATTGTAGCGGGAAAAAATACTATCTCCATCTCAGCTAAAATTTTTAACAATGCTCACAAGGAAAGGGTTATTTATGCTTCTAGCGCCAGTTTGTCGTCAACCCAAAAAAAAAAATTACAGAGAATTGGTGTGGAAGTTCTTTTGGTTAAACACAAGAAAGAACAAGTAGACCTTCCTTCATTAATGAAAAAGTTGGGGGAAATGGAGATCACATCTATTATGATTGAAGGGGGGTCGGAGATCAGTGGTAATGCCTTGAAGGAAAAACTGATCGATAAAATAATTTGTTTTTTAGCACCGAAAATTATTGGTGGAAAAAATGCTCCTGGTCCTGTCGGTGGTCAAGGAATAGCTAAACTAAAAGATTTTATACAAGTTAAAGACATGTCAGTCGAAAAGTTAGGGAAGGATTTGGTTATTGAGGGAAATATATATTAAGGGGACTTATGTTCAGCGGTATTGTTAGTAATGTTGGAATAGTTAATCAAATTATTCGAAAAAATGCGAGTGCTGTATTAACAGTTCAAGGATGTGATGATTTTAGTGGATTTGAATCAGGGGAAAGTATTGCTGTAAATGGTATCTGTCTTACAGTGCGAGATAGCACGAAAGATACTTTTACTGTTGACTTGAGTACTGAAACAATCAATCGAACTTGTTTTAAAAGCATAGAAGAGGGGGACAGTGTTAACCTTGAGCGTTCTCTCACACCTTCCGATAAAATTAGCGGCCATTTTGTCAGTGGTCATGTAGATTGTGTTGGGCGTATTACTTCTATTGATCATAAGAGCGGTGAGATAATTTTTTGCTTTGAATATCCAACTGAATACACTCCATACATCATCGAAAAAGGTTCTGTCGCAATAGACGGTATTAGCTTGACCGCTTTTTCATGCATCAGCAATGTGTTTTCTGTGTCTATTATTCCATTTACGTTTTCTCATACCAACCTTGTTTCTAGAAAAATGGGGGATTCCGTTAATGTTGAATGTGATATGATTGGTAAATATATATATAAGGCCTGTGAAAGTATTCTATTGTCTGGCGATGCAGATAAACAGGTTTCGTTGGACATGCTTCGTAGGCAAGGAATTTTGAAATAAAAAAAGATCATTTTATATTCCTGAACAAGAAACTTTACGAAAAAAGAGAGATTATGGTAACGAGCGAACATAGACAGGGTCAGGGAAATATCTTTAGTTCTATTGAAGATGCGATGGAGGATGTTCGTCAAGGAAGAATGATTGTTATCGTTGACGATGAGGACCGTGAAAATGAGGGTGATTTAATGATTGCTTCCGAAAAAGCAACACCTGAAGCGATCAACTTTATGGCTAAATATGGCCGTGGTTTAATATGCCTTGCGTTGACTGAAGAGCGGACTAGAGAATTGGGGTTATCAATGATGGTTGAGAATAACGAGTCAGCCTTTGAAACACCTTTTACAGTTTCTATAGATGCTAGAGAAGGAATAACCACAGGAATTTCAGCCAGCGATAGATCCAGAACAATCCAGACTGCTATTAATTCTCAGGCGGGGAAAAATGATTTAGTTAAACCGGGGCATATATTTCCTCTTAGAGCCCGTGTAGGAGGTGTTCTTGTCCGCATGGGACAAACCGAAGCTTCTGTTGATATAGCTCGTATGTCGGGGTTATATCCTTCAGGAGTTATTTGTGAAATCATGGACGATGATGGAACCATGGCCCGCCTACCAAGCCTCATAGAGTTTACACGTGAACATGGTCTTAAGATGATAACCACTAAGGATCTTGCAGAGTATCGCCTGCAGCAAGAAACACTTGTTGAAGAAGTTGTATCTACCCAATTGCCTACTGAGTTTGGTGTTTTTAATTCAGTAACCTTCCGGAATGTGTTAGACAATCAAGTTTATATTGCTTTGATTAAAGGGAAGGTTAGTGCTGAAACACCCACGCTAGTCCGCGTTCACTCACAATGCCTAACAGGAGATGTGTTTGGTTCTTTTCGTTGCGATTGCGGAGAGCAATTAAAGAAATCTATGGAAATGATTGCCGAGGATGAAAAGGGTGTATTACTTTATCTCTATCAAGAAGGTAGAGGGATTGGCATTGTCAATAAATTGAAAGCCTATGCTTTGCAGGATGAAGGTCAAGATACAGTAGAAGCCAATGCATCGCTGGGTTTTAAACCTGACCTTAGAGAGTATGGTGTTGGAGCTCAGATTTTAAAAAAGATTGGGTTGGGAAAAATTCGACTATTGACCAATAATCCCAGGAAAATAGTCGGGCTAGAAGGATATGGTTTACAAGTGGTCGAACGTGTTTCCATCGAAGTGAGCCCTAAGAAAGATAATCTTAAATATCTCCGCACGAAACAAAAGAAACTGGGGCATATGATTGAAAATATTTCATAATGGATTTTTTGAAATGGCAAAATTTATAGAAGGAGATTTGGACGCCGCAGGTTTGAAAGTTGGCATAGTAGTTAGCCGTTTTAATGTTTTTATTACAGAACCCTTATTGAGTGGTGCTATCAATGAACTGGAGAGTCGGGGAGTTGATGAAGATGACATTGAGGTGATTCGTGTTCCTGGTGCTTTTGAGATTCCTATGGCTGCAAAAAAGATTTGTTCTAGAGGGAAAGATGTCATTATTTGTTTAGGAGCGGTGATTCGAGGAGGGACGCCCCACTTTGATTATGTTGCTGGTGAGGCTGCTAGCGGAGTAGCAGCAGTTGCCAGAGATGCGGATATCCCTATTATGTTTGGTGTTCTTACCACAGATAATATAGAACAAGCGGAAGATAGAGCAGGCGGAAAATGTGGGAATAAGGGTGCAGAGACGGCTCTTGCAGCTATTGAGATGGCTACGCTTTTTAAAAAACTTTAATCTCTCGGTATTATGGGAAAAAGAAGATCATCACGGGAATTGGCTCTCAAGTTTCTTTATCAATTTGAACTGAATGAAGGGGACTTGGATGAACAGATAAAATTATTTTTGGAGCGAAATTCATCTCAGGAAGGTGTGGAAAATTTCATGAAGGAGTTGGTGATGTCTCTTGTTAGTAAAATGAAAGAGATTGATGAAATTATTCAAAAATATAGTGACCATTGGATTCTCGACCGCATGACGGTGATTGACAGAAATATTTTAAGAATCGGAACGTGCGAACTACTACTTAATTTTTCAACCCCACCCAAGGTTGTCATTAATGAAGCTATAGATATAGCCAAAAAATATGGCAACGAAGATTCCCCAGAGTTTATTAATGGAATTTTGGATAAGGTTTATAATGAAATTGGACAGAAAGGTCCCCTTTCTTTTACAAGTTGAGACTTTTCCCTCCCGACCCGGCAGGAGATAGTGAAATTCATAATTTTCTCCGATGTTCACAGTAACCTCGAGGCGCTGCAGTCTTTTTGTCGTGTCACAGAATCCATTCTTCATGACAAGAAGGTCTGTCTTGGTGATACTGTAGGGTACAATGCTGACCCCAATCCTGTTGTTGAGTGGGTTCGTAAGGAGACAGACTTTGCTTTAGCTGGTAATCATGATTGCTGTGTCTTAAATCAAACTGACGCAAGTTACTTAAACCCCGCTGCATATCAAGCATGCACTTGGACACGGAGAATCCTGACTCAAAGTAATAAGAATTTTTTAGATGCATTGCCAATTGAAAAAGATGAGGACGGTATTTATTGGGCTCACTCGTCTCCCTTTGAGCCTAAAAAATGGCATTATGTTTCTACAATAAAAAGTGCAGAAAAAAATTTTGATTACTTTGAACAGGCTATTTGCTTTATAGGGCATTCGCATCTACCGGGTATTTTTGAAAAGAATAAAAATAATAAGATTTACTCACATAATACCTCCAAGCTGGAGCTCGTCCCTGACTCGCGTTATATAATTAACGTTGGTAGTCTTGGGCAACCAAGGGATGGGAATCCGGATCCTGTATTTGTTTTCTATGATTCAGTGAGTCACATCGTGGAGTTTTGTCGATTTTCTTATGATTTACTCTCAACTCAGCAAAAAATAATGGCCTGTGGCCTCCCCTCTAGTCTAGCAGATCGCTTGAGAAATGGAACCTAACACCAATAAAATCAGACGTTAAGCTTGTTGACCGGATTTCTTAAAAGTGGTAGCATTTAAAGTGTCATATAGAATTAAAAGTTAGGGCGCTTTTGCCAAATGTTGCCAGTTTTGTATTATTTGGTATTCACAGTTTCATAAGTTCTTGGGTGTTGTATGCGATTTTTTTTAAAGAAATTTTTTCCTATTAAACTTTTTTTGTTACTTTCTTTGTTGGTTCCCTTGGTTCCAGGGAAAACCATATTTGCCGCTTCTTCACCCGCATCAATTGATTATGAAAAAGCACGTTCGTCCTATCACGAGTTTTTTCAATCAAAGAAGGGGATGCATCGGCGAGATCAATGGATTTCGATCATTCAAAAATTTAGATTGATTTATAAAAGATATTTTCCAAGTAACGAAGCATATAAAGCTATATTTACAACGGCAGACTTATACGAACAACTCTATGCTATTTCTAGACGGGATAATGATCTAGATGAAGCCTTGGAAGCTTATCAAATAACAGTAAAAGAATTTAACCCAGGTCGTTTAACAGATGATGCTCTTTACCGTCAAGGAGAAATATTTTTCAATCGAGGGGAATACGGCGCTGCTCTGAATTCCTTTGAGAAGATTTTGACAATACTTCCCAAGGGGGACGTTGTTGCAAAAGCAAGAGCTAGGATACCGCATGTTAGATCCTTTGTTCCGACACGTTACGAGGCCAAACAAGCATTTTCCAAGAAAATAAAAAAGATAGCCCACCTGAATAAAAAATCTAACTTAATCGTTAGTAAAAAAATAATTCTAGAGAAAATTAATTACACGGTCGGGTCAGACTCTGTTCGAGTTGAGGTGAATACAAATGAAGCAGTTACTTTTTCTCAAGGCCGCTTATCTGAACCAGAGAGGGTATATATAAACTTTAATGAAACACAACTAGCCAACGGTGTAACTAAGAATATAAAAATTGGAAGTCGCTTTTTGAAAGGTTTGCGGTTGAGTCAGTTTGATAAAAAAAATACGCGATTAGTCTTTGACTTAAACAAATCAAACAACCTTAAAATAGGTGTTTGGCCCGAAGGCTCCAAGTTGATCATTGAATTGAGTGATAAAAAAAAATCAAAAATGAAACTGGTTTCGAAACCAAATATTTTTGTGAAAACAAGAAATATTGCTCCCGTTAAAAAAAATAAATCTAACAAAGAGCCTAACAAGGTACCTGTCAAGGCACCTAAAAATGGCTCTTTTCTATTGGGTAATCAAAATGCACCCTTAGTTGTAATTGATGCCGGTCATGGAGGCAAAGACTTAGGAGCGAAGGGACATCGAGGCCTTCGAGAGAAGGATGTAAACCTTGCTATTGCTTTACGTTTGAAAGATATTTTAAAGTCTCGTTACAAGTACCGTGTTATTCTTACCAGAAAGAATGATATCTTTATTCCGCTTCCGGGGCGTGGAAAAATTGCCAATGACAGTAATGCGGATGTCTTTATTTCAGTGCATGCGAATGCAGCATCTAGACGAGGTGCCCATGGTATCGAAACTTATTACCTTGGTTCTGGTCATAATGAAGAAGCAAAAGCGACAGCTGCTCGTGAAAACGGAAAACTCGTCAAATCGGTGAAAGATGACCAGACCCAAGAAATTTTGGCAAGTATGATAAGTACCACAAAAATCAATAAATCCTCTCGATTGGCCAGTAGTATTCAAAGTCAGTTATATCAGTCTATGAGGAAAAAATATTCTGGCATCAAAAATTTAGGGGTAAAGGAAGGTCCTTTTTTCGTATTACATGATACGAATATGGCAAGTATTCTTGTTGAAGTTGGATTTGTTACAAATCTAAGAGAAGAGAGTCGCTTAAAACAAAGTTCTTACTTAGATAGGCTTGCTTCCTCGATTGCAAAAGGAATCGCTAAGTTTGTTCAGGATTTTGATCCGATGATCTAGAGAGTTTGAAAACCATGTCTGCACTACCCCTCGTTGCGATTATTGGCCGAGCTAATGTTGGTAAATCCACATTATTTAACCGACTGGTCCAGAAACGCAAGGCAATCGTAAACAATACCCCAGGAGTAACGCGCGATCGTATATACGGTCAATCTGATTGGTTGGGGCGTTCTTTTGCCGTGGTCGATACAGGAGGTGTAGATGTTGAGGGGATAAACGATATAGAGAATCAGGTTGTTGAGCAGGCCTTACTAGCCCTAGATGAAGCTGATGTTTTGATCTTTGTTGCTGATAAGAACTTAGGGCTTACCCCTGAAGATAGAAAAGTGGTTGACCGGTTAAGGAAATCCGGGAAACCATTTTTTTTTATTGTTAACAAAGTTGACGAGATTAGGCACGAGCAAGAACTTACTGATTTCTCTGCGATGGGTATGGATACCATTTATCCAGTTTCAGCAGAGCATGGACACGGTGTTGCAGATATGCTTGATAAGTTGGTGGCCGTACTACCAGAAGTGAAAGAATCTATCCTTTCAGAAAATACTGTTCGCGTTGCTATTGTAGGGCGCCCCAATGTTGGCAAATCATCACTAGTCAACAGATTATTAGATTCGACACGATGCATTGTCTCAGATATTCCAGGTACAACCCGAGATGCCATAGATACATTACTCAAGCAAGGAGATAAAAACTTTTTACTGGTTGATACAGCGGGAATCAAGAGAAAGGGAAGAACTCAGCAGGTATTAGATAAATTTAGCGTAATAATGTCCTTAAAAGCTATGGATCGCTGTGACATAGCAGTTGTTCTTGTTGATGTATCAGAAGGCATTACTGATCAGGATGCGACTATTGCGGGTTACGCCTTTGATAGAGGGAGGGGATGCCTCTTTGTTGTAAATAAATGGGATTTGGCTAGGCCACTCGGTGCGACTAAAAATTCTATTGAAGAGCAAATAAAGGATAAATGTAAATTTCTCGATTTCGCTCCAGTCATTATTTTGTCTGCATTATCGGGATATGGAGTGGAAAAGTTATTACCTCAAGTAGAGTTAGTTTATGAAGAGTATAAGAAGAATTTGTCAAGGGGGAGACTAAATGATTGTATCGAAAAAGCAATAGTGAAAAACCCAATACCAAGCTATCGAGGTAAATTTGTAAAAATCCAATATATAACACAAATTAAGAGTCGACCACCTACTTTAAAGTGTTTTGTTAACTATCCAGATGGAATTCATTTCTCTTATAAGAGGTATTTAACTAATAGCCTAAGAAAAACTTTTGGACTTTCTGGAACACCAGTTAGATTGTTTTTTTCAGGAAAGAAAAAAAAATGAATTAAAACGAGTTTACGGTCAGATGGAAAACAAGACTCATAGGGCTTTACTATCATTCGCATGATTTTTATGAATTTCTCATGCTAATAAAAAAAATTAATTATCTAAACATCGCATTACAACTCATTTTTTGGATGCCCCTTATAATTAGATTTTGCATCCAGGTAAAATAATGTTTGAGAAACGGTTTTTTACCAATACTATTAAATTGACTGAAATATGTTTGATTTATAGTGTTCCGCTTATTAGTTTAAGGTAGATTGGATACGTTTTAGGACTTGGCTTCAGATATTGGTTTATAATTGTGTGCTCTTAATCCTTTTGGGGGGGCTGCGATGAAACAGTATAGTCACCAAGATATAAGAAATGTTTGTTTGGTCGGGCATGGTGGTGCAGGAAAAACTTCCACTGCGGAAGCTATGCTATTTCTGTCGGGAGTGAATGATCGACTGGGGAAAGTTGGTGATACTTCTTCACTAATGGATTATGACCCTGACGAAGTGGACCGTGGGCATTCAGTTAGTGCTTCTATTGCTTTCTACGAGTGGAAAAAAAATAAGGTCAATTTGATCGACACCCCGGGAGACAGCAACTTTGTTGCTGACACGCCAGCGAGTCTCAGGGTTGTCGATGGCGTTGTGATAGTGGTAAGCGCTGTAGATGGTTTACAGCTTTACACTGAAAAAGTATGGACCGCGGCTACCGAACTGGCTATCCCCAAAATTATTTTCATTAACAAAGTCGATCACGACCAGGCCGACATAAAATCAGTTTTAGAATCAATTAAAAAAAAATTTAAAGTAGACCCATTTTGTATTAATACAGCCGTTGGCACTGGAGAAAAATTTAC
>Ga0209043_1000652_pt1 | contig 20946 bp, 24 predicted proteins | sample SaaInlV_100m_DNA_3_FD_184654 | JGI IMG/M metagenome (GOLD analysis project Ga0209043, IMG submission 184654) | Marine microbial communities from expanding oxygen minimum zones in the Saanich Inlet - SI037_S4LV_100m_DNA (SPAdes) (version 2) | ecosystem: Environmental > Aquatic > Marine >... | reverse complement strand
TAACTGGTTATAAAACACTTTATAACTGGTTATAAAACACTTTATAACTGGTTATAAGACGCAATCCATCGAAACGTAATTGGATATCAGATAGTTTCAATCTACTTTATTCAGTCTTCGTTTCGCTTCGCTCAACTCAGACTTGCTCAAGGACTTCGTCCTTTCGCAGTTTCTAGTTAGAGGCATTAATTAAATGGTACATTATAAGATACATTTTCTGTCTGGTCACAAGATACAGTTATATTATAGAGCCAGGTTACCGAGACATCAAAAATGTCTTATTCCTGGTGGCCACAGAGTGTGAACTCACTCTTCTCTAGTGGACTGTACCAATACGTGGTGTGTCCTGACCGGATTTCTTTCGCATATTTAGTCCTTGTACGGGACATCAATACACAGACCTCAACTCAGTATGTCGAGTATTATAGTCTGCTCGGTTCACCAAATGGCTACTTACCTGAGTTTCTCGTTTCAGGTCGACTGCTAGGTTTGAGGCTAGCCCCTCATATGTACAATGTATATTCTTTTACAGTATAACAGGAACAATAGTTCGTGTCAAGCATTATTTTCACTTTTTATAAGATTATTTTACCCTTGCCCTGTGGCTGGATAATCTTGCTAAACATTCCAGTGTGTTGGTCCGCTATTTCTGTAAGTGTTTCACTCAAAAATAGGATATCCCCCATATTTAGATGGATAGTGTCATCTTTTACCGTCATAAGGAATGGAACTAGGCCCATCTGGGCTTGTCCGTCTCCTGACGAAATTTGCTGGAGTACCGTGGGGTTCCTTACGGTAATGAACCTACCCTCTGCATTGATGCTCAATACATCACAAATTAGTTCGGTACCTGTGTGCTTCAGATGAACCGTTGCTTTATATACCTTAAACGGCTGTTCTTCTTTAGGCTCTGCTATATCGTCAGGCAATCCGTAATTTCCACTCATAATTTTATACTCCTAGTTTTAATTCTATCAAGTGGCCAGTTGGTGGTTTCTATTCCACCTATGAAAAAGGCCAATGTTAATCTATCTTCACCATCACTCCAATAACTATTTGCGGCGTGCCATTCACAGGCATCATACGCTATCAGTCGATTAAAGAAATTTTGAAATCTTAGTTTCTCTGTAAATTTTGCATTATGCGTATTTACGCTACTTTCACCAGATGGAACGACAATTTCTTGTGGTTTCAAATTCCATAATGATGTACCGCTATCTGGGTCAATATCTGGTGTGAGATATATCAATCCAGCAACCTCCATACCAACCTGCCCACCAAGTAAAACGTCTTGGTGTATAAATCCCTTGTTTCCATCTTCTTGTTTAATCTGACCTGAGGGAGGATTCCTATGAAAGGACATCTCACTTAGTCTCCAAGTGACATCAACATAATCCAAATCAAAATAAATGCTTAAAACTCTCCTTAGAATGTCACTGTGCAATTCAGGATTTATCTCCCATAATTGTTTTGACCTCACTCCTGGTTTGTCACCACCCAAATCATCTTTTTCTAATGATTTGCCATATTCCATAATAGCGTGTGCATTATCAAAGAAGTCATCCACAACTACTGGGAAGAATTTAGAAGGACGACCCCATCTAGATTTTGTCGCAAGGCTCTGTCCTGCTGTCATAATTTAATACTCCTAAGTTTATAGTCAAATTTTTCTGTGTTGTATATCTTCACCCGCTCTAAAAAGTGCTTGAGTGAAAAGTTCTTATGTTTCTTCCAACTCAAATCGTCACTTATATCAAAAAGAGTTGCCTTAGTTTTTCCTGAGTCCAATCGTAACACCCGACCAACAGACTGCAAATTCCTAATCCTAGACTTAGCAGGGTGCCCGAAAATAACAGAATGCAAATTCCTAATATTAATACCAGTACTAAAAGTGCCGTAACTAGCCACGATAATAGCATTAGTGGAAGTTTCTGTAATAGCACGAATCTCCTCACGAACCTCTGTTTTAACTTCTCCGCTAACGAAGAATACTGGCCTTTCTGGGTCTTTCTTGGTGAGATATTCATATAATTTTTTACCGTGCTTGTCAACGTATTGAAACAAAATCAAGGTATTCCTTGGCCGTGATAGTGCCAGGTCGCATATGAAATCGTTTCGCTTTTTATGTGTAATAAGGAAATCTATCTCTTCCTTATATGTCATTAGTTTTACTGCTTTCTTTTCTACATCTGTATATCCTAGAGTTACCGCTTCAATATGTAACTTAGCGATTGTCTCAGAATCCATTAATTCTTTAGTCGTAGTGACCTTATGTACTGCTCCGAATAGTCCTTCTAGAACTAGTCTGTGTGTCTGTGTACCATCTAGGGTACCTGTAAATCCGAATTTATACTCACAATCAGTCATCTTCGTTAAGATAGAGGTGAGAGACTTGGCCTTAAAATTGTGTGCTTCATCACCAATCACAACACCAAACTTTTGAAACCAATCTTTCTTTAACTTGTAAATAGATTGCCACGTAGTAATAACTACTTTCTTTTCAGTCTCCTTGGCTTTACCAGCGTATATTCTATGTGTATTATAGAACATCCTGCAGGCACCGGCATTACCAGACCCTGCGGAGTAGTCTTCAAAGTCTTTGTAGAGTTGTTCCACTAGGCTGGTGGTAGGTACAATAATTAGTATCTTCTTTTCAATTTTTTCCATATACCAATTGACCAGTGCATAAATCATCAGAGATTTACCACTGCTGGTAGGAGATAACATCAATGCCCGTTTTTGATTGAGACCGTGATGTAATGCTTCGTATTGATAGTCGTATGGTTGAATTGGTGAGAGGCCAACTTGGGGATTCAACTTCTTAAAAAACTCTGCGGTTTCTTCTACAGTTGTTGTTCTTTCGAGGGGCAATGTTTGAATGGTTAATTCGTGTCTTTCAGCGAATTCGACCACGTATGGAATTAGGCCATAATATAATTCACCACCAAATGCGTTGAAAAGACGTATCTTCCCATCCCACGCTCTGCTTTTGTAAGCAGGCATAAATTTATATCCAGGGACCTTGAACGTAAAGTAGTCAGAGAGGTCGTGGGCAATAGATGCCTCACACTCGATGTTTACGTACACATCGTCCTTTTTGTGGATAATAATATCAGTCATAATATAATTTAGAATTCACCTTGTGTAAATTTGAGGAAATCAATTGCGTTCTTTATGGCAAAACCTCTGGTAGAGAACATTTTACAGACCTCTTCCAAATACTTCACTATCTCTTCTTGCAAAGTGACCTTATCTTCTGCCGCAACAACGATTGGGTCAATCCTCACATATTCTTTAACTTCCCGGTCTTTCAGAACATATTCAAATGGGTCTGGGTCAGTACCGTTATAATAGTTAGTTCTACCGTGACTTACTTTATATAGTTCGCTTCGTAATTTCTTTAATTTGAGCCTCTCCCGCAACAAGATTTTTAGATATTTGTTGTGTTTAGTGGGAGTAGCCAGAGACTCCCTGGCTAGGATAGTCTCATCTATGTATACGTCCTTATCTACCGATGCTTCAAGTTCTTCTATTTTCATAGTGTTCATTATATATTATTCCTCACGAATTGTCAAACCTCATAAAAAGTGTACTGCCAGGTTATTTCATCATCTTTATATATGTGTTGGTTTGTGGTGATGCCCCAACAATTGTTCGGGTTGTCGATTGAGACCTTGTCACAATTTGGCTCATCTGAATGATTTCCGAATCCACCTAGAGGTGTTCTAATATATTCGCCATCATATTTACCAGCGTGAATCAGACCCAGATAGGTATTTTTTGCTATATCGGTTACTGCAAATAACCCTAATCCTTCAATATTTGATTCTCGAATCGTTACAGAATCTGGTAACGGCTTGTACATTCATTCACTCCATTCATACTATTATTTTATATACATTATACACCATTGTATAGCGTATGTCAAGCGTTTTCTTAAAATAAATTTATAGGGGTCTACCTGATGCCATTTCCATAAAGTCGTATTGGAGAGTCAGGTCAGTTAGGAGGGGTTCAGCCGACTCATTCGTCATCTGAAGTTCTCCTAGAATGGTAGGGAACAAGTTATGGAAAGTGAAGACCTTATCACTTACATTCTTGTTATTGGAGAGAATATGGATGCTTCCATCGTGGCCAGTCGCTTCTCCCTTCTTATATCTGTTTTTGGCTTCGGGGCCTGCCGCTTTATACATCAATCCGAGAATTTCCATATAATTGTGATAATCTTCATCCACTAGAAATGTCACCGTCATAGGAGCATTTGAAATGGTAGAGCCTGGTCGATATACGTGCCCGTGAAGAGGATGAGGAATAGGTATCTCATTAACACTCATTGTAGGAAGATTACAGGTTGTCAACCAAAATTGCGTACCAGGAAGAATGCTGAGATTCAACCTATAATTGGTACTCTTAGCGAGATTGATTTTCTGTGGTGCTACTCTTTGTTTATCTGTCATACTACTATTTATACAAACAACAAACAGAAAAAAGGCACCTAGATTGCTCTAGATGCCTCTTTAATTGACTTGGCCCTAAGGTAGCGAAATTCTTACACGAATGGCGCTAGTCAAGACTAATCGAACCTTACAGGTTAGTTACAGTGAACTTCCTGAAGTAAGGGTTAGCACCGTCACTGCCAGTAGCGAATGGATTATGAGTAAGTCCATAACGAGTCTTGAATCCCAACCTAGGCTGGAAGTCTTCTTCGCCAATTGATTTCATCAACTGAAGTGGTACGTATGGGCAGTAAAAGAGACCCGCATCATACATATTGCTTCCTTTGTAACCAACTGTTACGCTGTCTGAAGCGGCAAACTGGTCAATAAATACTTTGTACTTACTTCCCAACATACCAGCAAACAGGTTGTTTGCGATATCAGGCTGTCCGCCATTGTCTACGTCCATTGAAGGAGTAGCAAGTCCGGCAACCATATCAAGTGCAGACGCTACATCTGGAGATACTAAAAGCCAGTTACCAGCACCACGGCCAGTATTCTTAGCAATCAGGTTAGCCTCACGATTGATTTGAATCAATAGTGATTTGTAACGCTCTCCACCCCAACGAGCACCACGATTGTCAACTGCATCAGCGACATCGAAAGTACCAGCAGTAGTAGTGCCAGCAGTTGCGCCAGCAGTAGCCTGTGATTGAATCTTCTGAATAACTTCTCGGTTAATCTCAGCAAGAATTTCTGAAGAAAGAATATTTGACAATTCAGTTTCAGCATCTAGACCGTGAATAGCCTTAAGGTCTTGAGCAAGTTCCAAAGAATATTTGGCTTTCAACGCACGAGTATTAGCAGTTACGCTTGATTTCTCGATTGAGAAAGACATTTCTTTGAACGCTCCACCACCAGAAACAAAGCCACCTAAAGCCTCGCCATCAGCAGTTTCGTAAGTATTCGTGGCTGGAGTTGCGCCATCGTTACCAGAGAAATCAACATCAGGTGCACCAGCAGGAAGCGTAAGTGCTTCAGCACCAGTTGATGCTTCGCCAGTATAATGAGATTTCATAGCAAAGACAAGTCCAGTAGGACCACTCATTGGCTGAACGCCAATTGTGTCATAAGCCATAAGTTGAGGCATAGTACGGCGAACAAGACTAATTAGGATTGGGTCCCAGTTGTCAATATTGCCGCCAGTTACGTTGGCTTCTTGCAAAGCCTTTTCTTGATTTTCTAAAAGACGAAGTGTAATTGCACGTTTTGTTGCATCTTGAATTGCAGGCAATTCAGAATGCTCCATTACAGGCTGCCACTTATCTTTAATTTCTTCAGTTAAAAACATTGAATGTTCTCCTATTAAATATAAATGTGTTTAAGCACCAAGGATGCTCGGTTCTCTAGATTGTGAAAGGGAAGCCATAACCTTCTTCATTGCATCAGTCATCACTCCATCCGAGGTACCGGTTTTGGCATCCTCTTCTGCAATTACTTCTTCTTTCTCTGCCTCTGAGGGAAAATAAGTTTCCTTCAAAGTATTCAGTTTTTCAGCATATGATACTGCATCATCGAATTCAACACCTTCAGCAAGTTTTTCAAGTTTTGCTTTTTGAGTTTCTTTCAAGTCTTCAGTTACTTCTCTGAAAATCTTTTCAGCAGTAACAGTTGCTAGTTGGCCTTTCGCTTCGACATTTTTATTTGTCTCTGCATCTAGACTTTCCTTAAGAGATGCAATCTCTTTAGCCTGCTCGTCAACTACATTGTACTTCTCATTGGGAATTTCAATGTAATTTTCTGCAAACAACTTCTGCATTCCACTAACAAAACCTTCTAAGATTTCGTTTTTCAATCCGTGTTCTACGGACTGCTCGTTCTTCTCTAGCCACTCAGTAACCATATAGTCTAGATAACCATCGAGTTTCTCAGTAATATCTGTCAACATTGACGCAGTTTGCTCGGCTAATTGGGCTTCCATCTTATCTTCGATAAGACTAAGGTTTTCCTTAACTTTCGCTTGTACGGCAGTTTCAAATACTAGAGTAGTGCGAGACTTGAAATCTTCAGTAAGGTCTTGACCGTCAAACAATGCGTTAACATCTTCGGTAACATCTACTTCAACTTCAAATGCTTCGTTCTTTTTCTTGGCGCCTTTAGTTTCTTCTACTTCGTCATCTTCGTCTTCGTCCGCCTCATCACCATCGTCTTCGTCTTCGTCATCGTCTTCGAGGACTTCAACTTCGCCACTTCCTTCTACTTTTTTCTTCTTCTTTGTCAAAGGTGTGGTCTTAGGTGCTTCTGCTTCTTCAAGAGAATCAGCCTTAGAAATTTCAGAATCTTCAGCAACCATTTCCAGGTCCCCTTTTTCTAAAAGTTCATCAGCCTCTGACACTGTAATAGAAGTATCGGACTCAGCATTTTCGCCTTTCCAGACTTTATTGCTTTCATCCAAAACCAACATTTCGCCAGTTTCTGTTTTTAACTTCATCAGGGTTCTCCTAATCCAATTGATAAATTTTAACTAGTTTCTAATCTAATTACTATTATTTATAAAACTAATTACTTTAACATCATAGAAATCACTACGATTTGCTACAACTTGCTTATGAAATCCTCGAAAACAGTCGCTTCTAACGATGTTAATCGCTTTCCGCTCGCATTTTTTACGATTCCGTGGTATTCTGCAATCTGCCGCTCGGCGATTACACCATTGTTCCAGACCCATTCTTTACCTTCCATAATGCCATTTACAAAGGCATCTGGAGCAGATGGGTCAGCGACAATATCTGCGGCCGTAGCAAGGTAAAAATCACCTTGTACTTCCTGAATTCCTTTCTTATTTGCTTTCAAAGTACCCATTCCTCGTGAACTAACACCAAGTTGGGCTCCTTCATTAATAAGATTTTTGACAATATTACCGTGTGGAGTGTCTGTAACCTTCGCTTTACCGATATAGTTACTGCCCTCTTGCTTGAGAGATGTAATCATATGGGAAACTCGGTCTAGATTAATGGTAGGTCCCTCAGGATGTCCCAGTTCTCCAAATGCACGTTTCTTGTCAATATATGCTTCTGTGTATCTTTTTACTTCTTTTTCCATAATAGCACCGGGATACAAACGTCCGTTTCTATTTTTTAAATCTGCCTGTAGAAATACACCTTCAATATAGAGGTCCTTGCCCTTACCCTCAGTAATATACTTTACGTGTTCTGTTATTTCTGATATCAGTCTCATTGCTATCCCCCTACTTTTTAGTGAATTTCGACTTCACTTTGCCACCAAAAACTTTATTAGCATTCTTGATTTTGGTTTTATTCTTACGCATCCACTTTTTACGCAGTTTGATACGCTTTACCTTATTGCCGCCTTTTTTGCGTTCTATCTTTGCCTTAATTTTTGCTGCCCGATTTTGAAATTTTTGTCTATCTTTGTTCTTTTGAGTTGCTCGGCGTTGCATTGTATTACGTGCCTTGTATTCTACCAACTCTTCTTCTGTAAGTTCTTCTGTAATTTTCTTCTTGGTGAAGTATGCAATAACCTCACTAGGTTTATCAAAACTCTTTTGACCTTTTTCGCCTTTGATATTCATAAACCAAGCATCAGCACCAGAATCAAAATCGCCAGTAGAAATTACTTTACCTTTGTATTTAACATACGAAATATTTTTGCTAGTGTCTTTACCAAATTCATAATCGCCTTTCTTAGACATTGGCTTCATTGCTTCTTCAAGGTCTTCAGATGGGCCATATCCTTTAGGAGTAACATCTTTCCAGTTTAACTTCGCTTTGCCCTTTGCAATTCTATCTGCGGCATCTTTTTTCAAGTTGCCATCTTTATCAAAGAACTTTGCAAGATGTGGTGGTAACTTTGTCTTCTTTGCTTCTGGAATATCAGAATTGTCGGCATCAGGAATCTCACAACTGCAAGGGTCATCGCCACATACATCACATTCTTCTTCACTCAAATCTGCAAGAAATTTATCGGCTTCAAAAATTCCAGAAGAATCAAAATTCCTCTCAATTAATTCACCAATTTGCCACACTGCCCATCCATTAACAGCCTCTGCTTCTAGTTCGGCTCGTTCTGAAATGCTCAATGCTTTCCAATTATCTTCAGTCCACTCGACAACAACAACGTCCTCATCATTTTCGCCAAGCACTTCTACAGCCATCCCTTCGGATATCTGCTTTGTGTAATCTTTAAATTTGATAAGGCTCATTTGTTATATTTCTCCTTTATACGTCTTCTAAAGTGTCATCAATATAATCTTTGTCAAAAAGGGGCTCTCCTTTTCGGTATGGAGTATCCGACATCCAAGCCCTAATGTTCTTTTCATCACCTGTAACTTTTGCTTGATAAGAACCGTGGTCGTAGACCGACTTTGAAATTTTTACTTTATGTTTCTTCATCAATTTTTCGTGTACCTTTGGGTCTTCACGGTCAATATTATAATCTACTTGTACAGTTACTTTGCCTTCGTCAAGAAAGTTCGCGGCTCTAGAAGCAAGGGATTCTTTCTTAACCTTTTTCTTTTTGTTATCAGTCGGGTTGTCATCATCCGTAAAGGGTTTTGCTTTCTTGTTACCGAAATTGGCGATGTTTTCATCTTGTTCTTTGTCATCGTCATCTTCGTCTTCATCATCGTCTTTCTTTTTGCCTTTTTTAGCATCTATGGCTTTCTGAAGAGCGGGAGGAAGTGTACCTTCATCTTTGGTGTCTTCGTCTTCATCTTCATCATCGTCTTTTTTGCCCTTTTTGGCATCGACTGCTTTCTGAAGTGCAGGAGGAAGTTTACCTTCGTGTACGTGTTTCTCATCGCCATTTACGTGCGAATGAGTTGTGCCGTCATCGTGCGTATGTTCTACGCTGGATGGGCTAGGGGCCTCACCAGGTTCGTTAGAACTTTCATTAACTGAATTCTTCGAGAACATAGTTTTTGAAAGAACAGATTTCATTGCCGCAATTTTGCTAGACAAACGGGACTCAATTTCAGTCGTTAGAACGGCTTTAAATTCAGTTGCCTTTTTGTCCTTTGCAAGTTGCACTAAGTTTTGTAAATTTTCATTCATTGTTCATTTCTCCTAATATGTGTCATCAGATTCGCCATCTTCGTCTTTGCCGACGGCGGCTTTCTCGTCAGCCATCTGTTTATTTAATAATTCGATATCATCGTCAGTGTGCATTAATACATTTTTCCTTACCCAATCAATTGAATAATAACGACCAATCATATCTCCACTGCTTATAGTGTCAATCATCTCGATTCGGTCTTTCATTATCTCAAGTTTCTTGAGTTCAGAAAAGTAACCATCATCTTCAAAAATGAAAGTTATATTTTCTTGATATACGTTCCACTCACCCTTGTCAATAATTCCTTTAGCAAGAAGTTGTGTTCTTAGTAGAGAGAATAGTAAATCTGAGAAACTTTTTCTTAGTTTCGTAACATATTTAGTAAACTTAATTTCATCTCTTGTAATTTCACCAGTACGTGACATACTCCAACTAGCATCTGATTCCATTCTAGAAGCAGGTACGTGTAAGGCTTGAAATACTTTCTTCTGGAAATATACTACATCATCCATATCACCTAGATTTTGACCTCCAGGTAACGTCTGTACTTCAGTGCCTCGACCACCCTCTTTACGAGGTAGCCAAAAATCTTCCATCATAGACATTGTATCTTTGCCGTCTGCTACAGTACCAGAAGAAGCATCATAAACCATTTTATTCTTAAACTTGTTCATAATGTTTCGTAGATATTGTTCTGCTTTAGTCTTAGGCAGGTTACCAACGTCTATATAGAACACCCTTCGTTCTGGTGCTCTTGTAATTCTGTAAATAACCATTGCATCTTCTAACATACGCAATTGGTTAATTGGCTTCATTGCTTTATGTAGATAGGAAAGAATTACTTCTTTATCACTATCAAACAATCCAGAATCAGCCGTTGCGACTGCCTCTACAGCAACTTTAAGAGTTTGCGACATTCCTCGTGTTTCTTTAGAATACAACCAATACTCATCAACACCAGTAACAACTTCTACGCCATTCTTATCTTTTTCTTTAATTACTTCTTTAATTTTCTTGATGTTGGTTGCATCAATATATCTTAATTCTTTGATACCCTTTTTGATATTATCATTATCAAAAATGATATGATAATGTATAGAACCATCCGTGTACCATCTCCTGAATATGTCGGGTCCAGCCTGATTAAATTCTAATTTCTTAGAAATAACCTGAAACTCGTCACTAATCATTTCCTTGATATTCTTAGGCACATCAACTGCATCTAATTTATCAAGATAGATTGATACTGGGTCCTTATATGGGTCCAGTACGATTGCCTCATTGACAATATCATCAATAGCCGATTCGGCTTCAGGATGTCGAGCAATTGCCCTATATTTGCCAATCAGTTCTTGTTGTGTTTGAAAAGCAGTGTCGAAATTGACGGCGAAGGCATTTACTCCTCCACCGTCAATAACGGTTGACCCATCATCCATATCAGGTGCGACAAAGGACTTAGTGCCTTTCTCTACCGTGGCTGAGCCAATTCTCTTCTCTATTTTATAACCAAATAGTTCCATATCACGTTTCTTTGTTATCTGTTAAGTAAGCATTCATAACTATATTTATACTCACTTAACAGGGTTACTATTCAAACGATTACGGTGTCAAAGTAGTGACTGAGGTTCCAGTACCACCATCATCCCAAGAAATTGCGAATGTCACAGTATATTCTTGAATTGAATCAGGTGTATCCCAAGAAAGGTCAATACTACCGATAGAAGAAGGCCATCCATAAAGAATAACTTTCGCTCCAGCGGCTGCTGATATTTCACCATCTCGACCATAAGGCTGAACTTCCATAGCCTTGTGACTTGAACCCGCAGGTACAAGAGAACCGAAATTAGTGAATCCTGACAAATCTTTCTGCCAGTCCATCAACTGCTTCCTGAGTACATAAGCCTCATCGTTCATTATTGTTACTGACCAATCAGCGAAAGTTCTGTCTCCAGGAACCTTCAATTTACGATTTTGATATGGTACTTCTATCATACCAAGCGTAGATTCGGGCAGTGTTGCTGTTTTAATCAGCATTGGACTCTCGCTCATACCTGAAATGGTAACCGTGAAAAGGTTATTACGGGCATAATCTCCGTCAAATTGTGCTGAAAAGTTCTCTATATTAAAAGCCATAATCAGTCTCCTTATACTTGGCCAATCACTTCAGCAAAATCAACACCGGTTTTCGTAGCAACGAAATTCAGAGTGATAAAGTTGATTGATTTGGAGGGTTTAATAAACATACTAGCCACGAACTGATTAGCATCGATGATTTCGCCTGTATTGTTCTCTGCATCACATTGAACATAGAAATCATACATACCTTGTCGTGCCTGAATTCCTGCGAGATATGGGTTAACCATATTCCTGAAATTCGTCCTAGTGAATTCATTATTGAATTCAAACAAGAAGTATTTAGCGGAGATTGAGATTGCTTTCTCAAGTATGATAAACAACCTACGTACATTGATTCTATCGAATGCAGAAGGTTTAGTTAGCAACGTGCGGTCTCCCCAAAGAACTGTTCCTTGACCAGGAAAAGATACAATTGGATTGATACCGTTTGGAAGCATATACAACTGGTCTCGATGTGCTAAAGATGGTTGATAAGCAAGTTTTACAACTCCCTTAATCTGACCACGATTTAGTCCACCTGGACTCCACCACGCATCACGAACTGAATCAGTATGACCACAAAGTCCACCAATATCACCACTGAATCCAATCCAGCGATAAGTATCAGAATAAACGTCATAAACGTACTTGTAGTTACCGTCAAGAGTTCCGTATGAAGATGCAGAGTTAAAGGAAACATCCTTTCTCCAAGCAATTACATTATTAACAGAGTTTGTGGCTCCGCCAACATTAACAACTTCTTCTTTTGGAGGTGATATAATTGCAATACAATCTTTACGATATTCTGCAACGGATTCAATCATATACTTAGATACGATGGCAACCTGTGCTGAGTTCTCGTTAGAAAGTCCACCAGCGATTAGTAGGCTAACATTGATTTCATCTGCATTTTGGAACTTGTCCCAACCTTGCATATACTCGTTAGCGCCAACTGTCCCGGCTGATACTGCAACGACCCACGCATTACCATTGCCTTCGCAAGTTGCTTGGTCATCTGCACTCATATCATCACAATGAGCAGGAACTCCAGCCGATACTGCGATTCCGCCACTGAACGTGACTGATACAGGACCAGGAGTAGTATCAACGTGGTCACTTACAACCCAAATTAGTTTAGACTGCTTGTTTACTTTATCTTCTGCCCAGATGTTTCCACCGTCAGCATTTTTAGTGCCTTGAAGCACTCCCACTAGATAGCGTTCTACTATTTCTTCGTTAACAATTACAGCAATTGCTAATTCGTTATTAGAGGCATCAGGTGCGACATCAAAAGCGCCTGAGTATTGCCAAGCATCCCAAGTAGCATCACCAGAGTGAGTTTCTACAGAAATTCCATTTCCGTAAGTACCAGGATATCGAGCATAAAAGCCTTCTGTCAAAGTACCTGAATCGAGTTGCGTGTCAAAATCTTCTGCACCGGTAATCTGAGTAACATTGCCATTAGGAGCGGCGTTCATTGCTCCAGAGTCAACAACTCGTACTACTTGAAGACTATTCGTGTACTTCAAGAAAGCGGCAGAAGAAAGAAACGCAGGGTATGTATCGTTAGTTGGTTGCCCAAAAACTGCTACAAGGTCGGCTTCTGAGGTGCACAAGTATGGCTCGAAAGCCGGCCCCCAAGTAAAACGACCTACGGTAGCACCTAGAGAGGTAGCAACTGCGGGTATAGACGTGGACAAATCGATTTCTTTTGTCTGTACGCCTGGGCTTAATTGAAATCCCATCGTTTTTCTCCTATATTAAAAGTAATATTTTATATCTATGACTAAGGTTCCCCACACGTTGTACCGTTATTCAGTTATCTTGCGATTCATCCGTGGAAGTCTCTACATCATTACACATATTTATAAAATATCAGTCTTTAGAAGCCTCTACTATCACTTCTGACACTGCTTTTCCGCTTCTTCTTCATCCATTCCTTCGCAAATTAGTTTTGCTAGTTTGCCTTTATATCGTTTTCCCATATGAAATACATTTTCTCTCTGCCAAGCCATTGCTCCTCGGGGATTACATTCACATTGCCATCTAAATTGTGCATCACACTTCCTACAGTAACGGGACTTTATATTGGTATTCATTCGCTCTAAAAAGAGTCTCCTTGAGTTAGGTGTTATTTTACTATTGCCCAGACTTCTCCATCTTCTCGTACATATTCAACTTCATCCTCCCCATTATCTATAAACCCGAATGGGGCTATGTCATCTTCTATTTGTTTTATCTTATCTGCCATTAGGCTAATTCTTAAATCGATATCGTTTAATTCTTTGAAGTTCATCTGAGTAGAATACCAGGCAAACATCACAAGCCCCATTACTAGGTCATCCGTTGCTCCTGGCTCGGCAGCCCACGAAGTCCCTTTTACAATAAATTGTGCTAATTCTGATATAGTCTCTAAATCGTTAATGATAAGTTTATCATTTTCAATAAGGTCTTTGAGATTAGAACATCCAATCGCTTTGACTTTCTTGGTCATCTTCATACCAAGTTTGTCTTTTACTCCAGATTCGTTGATAGTTTCACTATATTCTAAGTCATAGTGTAGTATATTTGCAACTTCAGCCCCAGGACCATTTGATTCTATAAGAACTGTCGCATCATTATACATTTGGGCTACTTGTAAAACAAGTGTAGGTAAAAGCATAGGTGAAACTGTATTTGACCTATACTTAGCAACTTGATTGAATGGAAGTTCTGATATATCAATTATATTCATAGTAGAGTAATCTTGTCCTCTACCCTCTGCTACATCCACTGTCATAAAGTAATTATGTTCTTGAACGCATTCTACATATACATCTAGTTGGTCTATGCGACTTATTGGATTCTTAACTGCCAATGAGGCAAGTTTACTTGCAGATATTAACGTCCCGGCTGAGCCAAGAAATTCACATTCAAACTCTTGCCTAAATTGTTCTTCACTTGTGTTTGATATGGTTTGCTTCTTCCAATTCGCATCTCGCTTCGGTACATCCCACCAATTAATTTCAAATGGCTTATAATGTGAATTGCCTTCAGTGGCATCTGTCCACATCTTATAGAAATGATTCATTCCATTTGGTGTAGATACGATGATAACTTTTGAGGTATTACCAGAAGAGATAGTCGGATATACAGAACGGAAGAAATCTTCTGCCATATTCTGTTGAACGAATGCAAACTCATCAAGGAAAATTAGATTGAATGAGAATCCACGAATAGAGGAGGATGATGTTGAGCCAGCAAGAATTCTTGAACCATTTTCAAGTTCTATTGAGCCCTTGTTCCATTCACAAACTCCTTGTTGAAGAAACAACGGGAGTTTCTCATATGCCATCTGTAGTCTGCCCAACAATTCTCGTGATGTTGCAGATTTATTGGCAAGAATTGCTACACTCTTTTGGTCATTAAATAATACATAATGGAGCATATACGCAAGGCTAGTCTGGGATTTACCCGACTGTCTTGGACACTTAACTATAGTAAATCTTTCATCAACTAGAGTGTTGATTAATTCTTCTTGGAAAGGCCACAATTCAAACTTCATCAACCCTTTGTCCACATTAACAATGTGGATGTGGTGTTTAATGAAATAAATCGGGTCATCTCTACATTTTACGTATTCTAGAATTTCCTCTTCGGTAAATTCTATAGGTACATTAACACGTTTAAGTAGGGGATTCCCTAGATAAGTAGTAATCGTCATAATATAAGGTTACCTTTATTCAGATGTTTTTTCTCCAACACCGTCTTTTTCAATAATCTGTTGCATCAGGAATTTCATTCCATCGTCTAGTTTATCTAGTTTAGTGTTTAAAGTTTTTTGAGTGATAACCATTTCATCAAATAGTTTGTTGTACTCAGCATCTTGTTTATTTCGGGCCTCAATTTGCAATAGTCTATTATTAAACTCTGAATTAGTCTTTTCACTCATTTCAATATAAACGACCATTCGTTCAACATCTCGTATCATATCCATCATAGAAGTGATACCGAATATTATTGCGGCAACGCATATGACCTGAACCACTGTTTGAATTGTACCGATGTTTGTGCTTACTCTTTGTTGTTGCATTGTAGGTTCCTCTTGGGTCATAGGGAATAAATAACTCTAGTCATTAATCTTATCGTCACTTATTGTCTTTCCCTTTAGTATATTCTGCAAATCTGCCGTTGAACCTACATATAGATTGTTGACGTTGGTTTTTGGTGCCTCGCCCTCTCTCATATTTTTTAGTTCTTTTTGCATCTTTAGTAGTTCCATAGTTGTATCGGAAACATTTTTTATTAGACCACTAGCGACTTCATATGCTCGTGGATGTTCCATTTCTTTAGCAAGTTCTAATATTCCCTCAAGGGCCTCATTACCTCTTTCAATGAGATTATAAAGATTATCTCTTGCGTATCCATAATCTGTATCCAAATCACCCTTATGTGAGTCAGAAATCTTAGCCGACCTAGGAGTTAAACCTCTCTCCCTGCGAACACTCATTATCCTATCACTGTCTTTTGCGGGTATAATCTCTGGATAGTCGGGTTGCTCATATTGTTCTATGATATCATCAACCTTCGCATTCAATTCTTCATCTAATCTAGCGTTTACTGTTTTCTTCGCCATAATCTAAAACTCCTAATCAATCAAGCGGCCACTTCACTGGCGCCATAGTATCTACGTCTTCTGTGTTATTTGGGTCATCTGGATGCCCTGCTTCAAGTGCCACAGTCCAATTATCATCAGCATCAGAACCCCAAGGGTCTACGCTCATATTTACTTGTTCGAGTGGCGCTTCCCCATCTGCTGGGTCTAGCGAACCAACCATATAATTTGTAACAACCTTTTTGATAATTCCTTGCTCGTGTATTGGTGGATATAACCAACCACGAATTAAAAAGTCTAATTGCCAATTGACAATTCGATGGTCGCCAAAAGTACCTTCAAATTCATCCGTCATTGTGACACCTGTTAATTCGATAGGAATATCTCTCTTCATATCTAATTCAGGAACTTCTTCAATAACGACATTGAAATCTGGTTGAAAATATGGTACAATTTGCTCTATAATCTGTAAGCCATCATCCATCAAATCACAATATACATCAAGTGTAAATGTGAAATTGTATGGGATTGGCGATAATATCGTATGTGCTTTGTCTGTACCAGTCTTATTAAATCTATGTGTCTGCATCTGATTACCCGCACGGGAGTAATCTGCTTCAATACCGTTAAGAATAAATCCCATTCTAGGGACTTGTTTGTTTGTAGCGGCATCTTTAATCAGCCTTGCTAGATATTTCTTCTGAGACTCATATGCTAGAGGTACTCGAATATCTTTAATTAATGTACCATCTGATTCGGTTCTTTGAACGTGAATATTATTAAACACTGAGCCGAACGCAATAATGAGTTTCTTCGTTGTTCCGTGATAAAAAGTAGTTCCGAACATTAATTAGTACTCCCAAAAGGATTCATCTCTGATAAATCAAAAACATCATCATCCATAGTATCCCAATCTGGTGTACCAAGTTCACTGTCGATTGCGGCCTGTATTTCAGCCTCTACGCCTTCTATTTCAGCATCAACAACATCAATTGCTTCACCACCATATTCCCAAGGTTTAAGCGTTAAAGTCCACACGTGTTGTGGTCCTTCTGGCGTTGGATAGAATGAACTGTCATTGCCTACAAATGTTACTTCAAATAATGCTTCTGCATCTGCAAAGAATAACAAATCTCCTGCAATTGGTTTATCATCGTCTGTAGCCGCGGTTTGTTCTGCAAATGATGCCTTCGTAAAGGAAACTTTCATTTCGTCTGTAACAGACACACCAAATTTGCCGTAGAAATCTCCGACATCTCCGTATTCTTGGTAATCGTCAATCAGGATATTAAACTGCCATACAGTATCAAACTTGCTCGTGGGGTCTTCCCCAAAAACAGGGTCGAGACCAGTCCCATACTTCCGCGGAAGATACTTTGCAGTAAACCCAATTACGGCAACTACTTCTTCAACGATATCCTTAATCATTGGCGATTTGGACATATTATCGAACATACCCATCGTATTATCCTACTAAGAAATTAACCGGAAGTTCATAATTAAGTGAAAATTCTTCTTGAAGTTTCTCAATCTCTTCTTTCGCTTCATCCCAAACTTGTTGCCCATTTACTGTAATCCCACCAGGCAATGGCATTCCGTCAAATTGTTTCATATTTGCACCCCATTGCTGTTTTATCTGAGCAGTGGCATACTTCTTCACCCATTCATCGTTATATACATCTACAGCGAATCCGGTTGCTTCATCTGGAGTAACTGCTTTCCACGCCCTTAGAAGCATAGAGTGTCCTTTAGTCCAAGTACCTGAAGCGGCTTCACAAGCGGCTTGAGTTAGTATCGTATCATCTGAACAACTTGGTCCAATGATTTTGCCAGAGTGTGAGTGTAATTGATTTGTTGCTTTATTGAAAGAAAATGTTCTGTCTGGATTAAAATAACTGGCAACCATATCTAAATGTTGCATTGTTATTTCATAATATGCCATACTAACTTTGGTCATATCAAACATCTCATCCGCCATAATCTTGTAACGGACATCATTCATTGCTTCTGAGGAGAATCGTCCTGGCTCAAATATCCTAGTTACTGCTATAATTGATTCATCTAGCGTAATATACTGATTAGTAGCATCAAGCGCCGTGAACTCTACAGTAAGAAACTTTTCCTCTGCACCATCAAAATGTCGCTCAATGAAGAGTTGAATCGCATCATCAATTCGGTCGAATGCCTGTATAGGCTCGACTTGAATTTCTATCTTAGGAGAACCTAGTTTCCTAAAAGCGTAATCCATTAACTCCTGTGCTGTCTGTATTTTTGCCATAATTTACCTCGTATTCATTTCTTGTTCTATTTATGTTGTTTCAATTCTTTCATAATTGTCTTGTACTGCTTCCTTATGGACCATCTGAACCTTAGTATCGTATAGATAAACGTAGAAATTGTGAGTGAATATCCAATATGGATTACGGCTTGAATCATATGTGGTTGTCCTTGTTGGTCTACGGCCATCATTGCCATCGTTTGTAAATCTGTATAACACAGGAAACAGTTATATGAACTGTAGAACTCTATGAGGGCTCCGAGCAAAATTGCAGAGCGTGCCCAACAGGAATAATACTTTCTGTGACGTAATGTAAAGAAGAATGCTCCGAAGGCTAGGGCTGTTACTATTATTGAGAGATATTTCTCGACTTCAAAAATTATTGTTGTATCCATTATAGTCTCATCCGCTCTTAATCCAATATATCACCAGGCCAATGCCAGCGGACAATATAAGCCAAAAGAGCCTCTCTCCGTTACCTATCTGCATTTTGCTAGTAGAAATGTCTACCTGTTGGTCATCGGTTTGGTCAATTAGTTTATCCAACTTCTTTTCGATGCGGTCCACAGAGTTGTAAACCGTTTTCATCTGTTCTTCAAGTCGGGTAATTCTTTCTTTCATATTATCAATACCGGACCACAGTCTTTCTAGCGTTTCTCTTCCTGTGTCCATATTTTCCCTAACGTATATATAATTGTGTTACTTTAAAATTAAATAGTCTCTTCTAAGTGGCTATAATAGTATTTATATAAAAGTGTGAGTTGGAGATGATATTATGAATAAACGAATTTATGTAGTGGGTGATGTGATGCTAGACACATACTGGTCAGGAGTCTCGACCCGTATCTCGCCTGAATGTCCCGTACCAGTAGTAGATGATGTGCAGATAGAAAATCGACTAGGAGGCGCTGGTAACGTCTGCCAGTCGCTTAAAGTATTTACAGACGATGTAGTGCTTTACTCTGTGGTTGGTCTGGATAGAGAGGGTGCTACTGTCGCCCAACTACTTGCTGATAGCGACATCACAAACAACTTGGCTCTGGGCCCAGAGTCAAAAACAGTCACTAAAACACGTATACTGTCGAATGACCAACAACTCTGTCGATTAGACAGTGGGTACGTTAAAGACGCTCCTCCCTCATTTGGAGAGTCACCAGACGTTGTTATAATAAGCGATTATGGCAAGGGTACGATAACACCTGAAGTAATTGACAAGATTATCTATGATAACGACTGCCCTATTCTAGTTGACCCAAAAGGAACAAACTGGGAAAAGTACACTGGTGTCTACGCAATAACTCCTAATAGAAAAGAATTTGAAGATGCGTATGGAGAATTGACATTTGAAAACGCTACAGAGGTTATAGAAGATTTGGATATACAAGGAATTCTAATAACTCTAGGTGCAAATGGAATGTGGTGGATTGGTAAAGACGGCACATCTATTATAAGACCAGTACCTGAAATCGACCAAGTTCGAGATGTTACTGGCGCAGGAGATACCGTAATCGCAACCTTTGGTCTATTTCTAGATAGAGGGATTACAGTTGCTATGGATTTAGCAAATAGGGCCGCTGGTAATGTTGTAACTAAATTAGGTACATCGATTCCAGACAAGGAGGCCGTTGTTGAGACTGTAGTATTCACAAACGGGTGCTTTGACATCATTCATTCAGGACATATCTCCTTGCTCAATCAGGCATCTTCGTTTGGAGACAGGCTGGTGGTAGGGCTAAATAGTGATGCTTCGATGACTCGAATTAAACGAAAACCTGTTAATAGTCAAGAAGAAAGGAAAAAAGTATTAGAAGCAATTACAGGAGTTGATAATGTAATTATATTTGAAGAAAATACACCATATGACTTGATTAAATCATTAGAACCTGATATAATAGTGAAAGGCGGTGATTACACAGTTGACCAAGTTGTCGGAAACGATTTAGCAGAGGTCAAGATTATCGATACTATTAAAGGCAAAAGTACAAGTGAAACAATAGAGAGAGCAAAATATGTCAGATAAAATCATTAAAGGATGGGGTCACGAACTCATCATTGAAAGCAATGAAACCTACTGTATGAAACAACTCTGTTTCTTTGCAAAGGGACACAAATCATCCTTTCACTTCCACAAAAACAAAACAGAAACTTGGTTAATACAAAAAGGTTCTGTTTCAGTTGAAATGATGGATATGAAAGATGCGACCACTAGAACTATTATTTTAAAAGAGGGAGATACGCTTCATATACCGCCAATGACTCCTCATCAAGTAACTAATCTAATCCCAGAAACAGTTATCCTCGAGGCATCTAGTAAAGACACACCCGAGGATAATTATCGTATTGCACCTGGAGATTCTCAGAAACTAGGAAAAAGACCTACTCAGTTTGTCCAAGAGGACATAAAACCAGGCGATTATACTAGGGGAGAAAAACGAGACATTATGGTCTAG
>Ga0209043_1000645_pt1 | contig 21071 bp, 26 predicted proteins | sample SaaInlV_100m_DNA_3_FD_184654 | JGI IMG/M metagenome (GOLD analysis project Ga0209043, IMG submission 184654) | Marine microbial communities from expanding oxygen minimum zones in the Saanich Inlet - SI037_S4LV_100m_DNA (SPAdes) (version 2) | ecosystem: Environmental > Aquatic > Marine >... | reverse complement strand
GAATGCGAACAGAATTATCTCATAAAGATGGTTCAAGTAGTGGTACTTTGAATTTAGAAATTCGCTTTGTTCCTAAAGAGGGAATTATTATTGAATCTGAAGTTGAAGAAAAAAAGAAACCTGTAAAAGAGGATAGAGTTGATATGTCTGCTGATGTAGATGCTCTTCTTGAAGGTGAAGATTTTTCTGAAGATTTCAAACTTAAAGCTACCACAATCTTTGAAGCTGCAATTGGTGCTAAATTAGCATCAGAAAAAACTTTACTAGAAGAAAAATTTCAGACTAAGTTAGATGAAGCTACTCAAGAAATTGAAGAAACTTTATCAGACAAAGTTGATCAATACTTAAATTATGTTGTTGAAGAATGGGCGAAGGATAATGCAATTGCATTAGAACACGGTATTCGTTCTGAAATATCTGAACAATTCTTAAATGGTATGCGCGATTTATTCGTTGAGAATTTTATCGACATTCCAGAAGAAAAACTTTCTATTGTTGAAAGTCAATTTGACGAAATCGAAGAACTAACTTCTGCATTGAATGATGTAGAAAAAGAAAAAGTTGCTCTTTTCGCTCAAGTTAACGAAGCAAAGAAAGATCGAATTCTTTTAAGTTTGTCTGAAGACCTTGCGGTCACAGAAACAGAAAAATTTAAAGAACTTGCTGAAAACGTAGATTTTGAATCAAGTGAACTATATGAAAAGAAACTCATCATTATTAAGGAAAAATATTTCCCTAAAGATGAAAAGGTGTCTGATCTGGAGGAAACTGTTCCTTCAACTCTATCACCCGAAGTGAGTAATAATATGGCTGCTTATATGGCGGCAATTTCAAAAAATAAATAATCCATAAGGAGAAACACAATGTTCCAAACAGAACAATTGAATGAAAAATGGCAGCCAGTTCTTGAGCATGCTGATCTTCCTGAGATCAAAGATACTTACAAGCGTGCAGTCACTACAGTCATTCTAGAAAACCAAGAAAAAGCATTTCGCGAAGAAAACAATCTTCAAGAAGCGTCACCAACTAACAACATAGGTTCTTCAAGCTCAACTGCTGGTAACATTAGAACATGGGATCCAGTTTTAATTAGCTTAGTTCGCCGTGCAATGCCTAATTTAATTGCATATGATATTGCTGGTGTACAGCCAATGACTGGTCCTACTGGTCTTATCTTCGCAATGAAATCCAGATACGAAAATCAAACTGGTGCAGAAGCACTTCATGGTGAACCTGATACTTCTTGGTCTGGTAATAATGCTGCTCAAAATCTCGCTTCTGGTGCAGGTGGTCAAGCTACAACCGGTACAGATCCTTCTGTATTGAATGATTATGTAGATCCAACAATAGCAGACCCAGTATTAGATGCAAGTACAAACTACACCAATACTGGCGAAGGTATGTCTACTCCATCTGCTGAAGCTCTTGGTGATGGTACTACTGGTAACCATTTTCCAGAAATGTCATTCTCGATTGAATCAACTTCTGTATCCGTTAAAACTCGTGCCCTAAAAGCAGAGTACACAATGGAATTAGCACAGGATCTTAAAGCTGTTCATGGTCTTGATGCTGAATCAGAATTAGCGAATATCTTATCTCAAGAAATTCTTGGAGAGATTAACCGTGAAATGGTTCGTACAGTTTATGTAAATGCTGTACCAGGTTCGGTCGATGCTATTGCCCCTGGTGTACTTCAGTCTGATGATCTAGATGGTCGTTGGTCTGTTGAGAAATACAAAGGATTGATGTTCTGGATTGAAAAAGAAGCAAATAAAATCGCTATTGCCACTCGTCGTGGTAAAGGTAATTTCATTATTTGTTCTTCAAACCTTGCATCTGCATTAGCTATGGTCGGTAGCCTAGATTTTGGTGGAGTTTCTGGTAACCTATCTGGTACAGTTGATCCGACTGGCAACACTTTTGTTGGTACTTTAAACGGTACTATCAAAGTATTTGTTGATCCATATGCAACTGGTTCTGATTACTTTGTAGTTGGTTATAAAGGTTCATCACAATATGATGCTGGTATGTTCTATTGCCCATACGTTCCATTACAAATGATGAAAGCAGTTGGGGAAAATACATTCCAACCTAAAATTGCATTTAAAACTCGTTATGGTATGGTTAATAACCCATTTGTTGGTACTGATTCTGATCCACATCATGCATCTTCTGTTAACACCAACCCGTACTATCGTAGAACTAGAGTCGTAGCTATCTAATCTTAGATACTATAACTTGAAAAGGGGGGTCTTTGTGCCCCCTTTTTTTTTATGGTTTCGATAGTTAAACATTTTATTATTTACCTATCGGCATTATTAATACTCATGATAGGGGTGGCGGCTATTTACAATTATTCTAGAGTTTTAAATCCAATTCCAAAAGCACATAAAAATACAAATTCAGCATTTCTCACGAATAGTATTTTTATTGCTTCTGACGGTTATCAACACCCATTAAGAATTTGGGTACCTAAGTCATCAAGACCCAAAGCAATTCTCGTATGTCTTCACGGCTTTAATGATTATTCTTCCTCGTTTGGGACACTTGGTAAATATCTTGCTAAATATGATATTAAAACCATAGCCTATGATCAAAGGGGGTTTGGTGGTACAAATTCTCGAGGTTACTGGGATGGTGGATCCATAATGGCCGATGATCTATTTTCATTGGTTACTCTCTTAAAATCTCAAGAAGAGGATGTACCAATATTCGTGCTCGGTAACTCTATGGGCGGCGGAGTAGTTCTCAAAACACTTTCATCAACCGATCTAAAGGTCAACGGTGCAATTTTAGTTGCTCCAGCGGTACGTGGAAGAGCGGTAATGTCGTGGTTTCAGAGAATAACTCTTTGGGTTGCTGCACATACTATTCCGTGGGTACAAATCGGTGGTGGAGCTTCCATTGCAGGGAGAACAATTACCCCATCGGATAATATTCCCATGCTTAGATCTATGCGACAAGACCCAATGATTATTAAAAAAACGATAATCGCAACCGCTTGGGGTCTCGTTAATTTAATGGATGATGTTCTTCTTACATCACCAGAATTAAATACCAATACACTTCTTCTATACGGAGAAAAGGATGAGGTTATTCCACCTTATGCTATGAATAAATGGATCGATTCTCTACAGGATAAATCCTCATTCAAAAAGATTACATATGATAATGGATATCATATGCTTCTTCACGATCTTCAGGCTAAAAATGTGCTTTCTGACATAAACCTGTGGATTCACAATACATTATTCGTTGATGATCCCGCGAATCGAAGGAAATTTGAAATTTGAGTTTACAACTATACGAAAATGTATTATAATATAATTTTACTTGGAGTATAAATATCATGAAAAAACGAAATAAAGCACTATTAACAGTAGGTACATTAGCGTCGGTTTTAGGAGGTATCAATATCCTAGAGGATATTGATATTTCAGCAGCATCTATAATGGAACTTGTAAGCCCACAAGTGTGGACAGATAGACCAGAACAATTATTTGATGTTAAAGAAATAGATAAAACCACATCAACACAATTTTACACGCAGAAGGGAGAATTCGGTTGCGGTGCTAATCATCATATAGCTGGTGGTTGTGGTGCTAACCATCTACCTAAAGAGAAATACGAAGCACTCCCATCAGAACATAACCCAGGAAATAGACTAGATGAAAAGTGGAAATAAATATAAGATACAGAGGAATGTTTACAAATTTTTATTAAGACCCATATTATTTAAGCTCTGCCCAGAGACAGCGCACGATGTAGTTAAAAATATTATGGTATCGCTTCAGAAGGTACCTGGCTCGAAATCTCTGCTGAAATTCCTATATCGATATGATAACCCTATATTATCTCAAAATGTCGGTGGTGTCGATTACAGCAATCCACTTCTAATTTCTGCTGGGTTTGATAAATATGGGGTACTTCCCCCTGTTATTAAGGATCTTGGATTTTCTGGTATTGAGCTTGGATCATTTTCAAAAAACGCTCACCCCGGAAATCCACCAGTTCGCCTATGGAGAGCAGTTAAATCTCAATCCATTAATGTGTGGTACGGTCTGAACAACTCTGGTTCAAAGCATGTACAGGATACTATCGCATCGGATTGGAAATCTATTGATGGTGTATGTGGCGTATCAGTATCCGCAACAAACGGTATTTCTGGTTCTGATGAGGCAATTGAAGATTTAACAACCTCATATAAGAGACTTGCACCATTCGGTGATTATACTACTATAAACCTATCTTGCCCAAATCTAGGGGTATCTAATCCATTTTTCAATATGGATAACCTAGCAGATTTATTATTGAAACTAAGATCACTCAGGGAATTAATGGGTCTTGAGGATGTACCTTTATATTGTAAAATCGGACCAGATCATACTGATGATGAGATTCGAGAAATGATTGATGTTATGGTTGAGTATGGTATCAATGGTATATTAACGTGTAATCTTACAACTAAACGTGAATTATTACCTGATAATGATAAGACAACATATGTTTTCCATAAAGGTAAGGTAGAAAAACGAGTCATGCCTGATGATAGAGGTGGGTTAAGCGGTCACATCCTTAGACCTATGACTAATCATATAATTAGAGTTTGTGCTCAACATATTAAAGATTCTGAATATGAATTTATAGTTATAGGTATCGGTGGTTGTGATACACCAGAGGATGCATATCATAAAATACGAAATGGGGCAACATTAATACATCTTATCACAGGTATGATCTTTCATGGTCCACAAATTTCTGCAGAAATCAATATGGGGCTCACGGAACTTCTTGAACGTGATGGGTACACCAATATATCTCAAGCAATTGGCGCTGATCTCCTTTGAATATAAATATTATTCTCTATCTTAATTTGGTATTACCATGAACCCTTATAATAATTCACATTTTAAATTTGTAAATAAATCGTTTCCCCGAGTAGAATTCTCCTGTACTGAGATGTCAATTCCATCTATATCAATGGAAGCTACCCCTCAAATCACTAGATTCAGCGATGTGAAACATCCCGGCGATAAATTAGTATTTTCACCGTTATCATTAACATTTCTTGTTGATGAGGATTTATTAAATTATGCTGAAATTTCTGATTGGTTAATGGGAATAAGAGATACGGAATATGAAAAAATTGGGGATGTAATATCTGACTCAAAGATATTAATACACAACTCTTCCCATAAATTGATCGGAACTTACACATTCAAGGATTCGTTTCCCATTAACCTCAGCTCTCTTGAATTAACTTCAACAGATGCCGGCATAATATTTCCAGTTGCTACAGTAGATTTTGAGTATACTTCATTCCATTTTGAGAGAGCAAAATAGTTTACAATTCACTGGAAATGTAGTATAATGCTCCAATGGACCTAGATAAAATTGATGTAACTAAACTTACTATAGAATCAGCGGAGACACCCTTAATATACTCAAAGTACATGAATCAATACAATGAGATTCTTGCTAAACTTAAATGGTATGGGATGGAATATGATATCCTTTATCTCGATAAATGGAAATATTTCCTCGGTAAAGCTGATCCCGACGTTTATTTAAAATCCCCTCTCCCCGAAAAGATATTAAAATCAGACGTCTCCCTATACATTTCGGGGGATTCAGATATCATAGAACTTAAGAAAAAAATGATATCTCTTGAAATACAGGAGAAAGACCTCGAGAAAAAATTAAAAGAAATAGGGGCAAGGTCTTTCCACATTAGGAATATAATTGAGTGGGAAAAGTTTCAGGCGGGGAATTAGTGGATTACATAACAAATAATAAATCTGATATAATAATTACCAAGAAAAATGACATCTTTGTGTCTATATCTACTGATAAGGGTATAGCACAGGAATTGTCAGACCATTTCACCTTCGAGGTTCCTGGTGCAAAGTTCATGCCAGCATATAAGACCAGAGCGTGGGATGGTAAAATAAGACTCTTTAATATGAAGACATCTCTTATATATTACGGTCTTAAATTTGAGGTGGTTAGGTTTGCTGATACCAGAGGATATACATTCTCTATATTTGATGAATCTAATGGGACAGATAAAGGGGATGTCAAAGAATTCATCAAATATTTAAATATTCCCCTCGAGTTAAGGGATTATCAAACTGAAGCTATACATCACTCAATAAAGCAGAATAGAGCTCTCCTAGTAAGTCCTACAGCCTCGGGTAAATCCTTAATTATTTATTGTCTGATCCGATATTATCTACTCAAACAAGAGGAAAAGATATTATTATTAGTACCTACAATATCTCTTGTATCACAAATGTTTAAAGATTTTGAAGACTACGGGTTTAATTCAGAGACAAATTGTCATATGATAACCGGTGGTAAAGATAAAGATTCTCAGCAGAGAATATATATTTCAACATGGCAATCTGTATATAAAGAAAAGAGACCCTACTTCGAGAAGTTTGGTGTTATATTCGTTGATGAAGCGCATCTTGCTAAAGCAGCATCGCTCAAGTCCATTATGGAAAAACTTCCGGACTGTAAGTACAGGTTTGGATTAACTGGAACTCTTGATGGAACAGAATCTAATAAACTAGTTCTCTCTGGATTATTTGATGTCCCCAAGAAGGTTGTTTCCACCAAAGAATTAATGGATTCTGGCACAATATCAAAACTTAAAATCAATTCTCTCATCCTAAATCATTCTGTCTCGGATAAGAAGATAGCAATGCGGGTTAAAACTTATCAAGAGGAATGTGATTATCTTGTCCTTAATGCTGCAAGAAATCAGTTCATTTCCCGTCTTGCTACAACCCTTGAGGGTAATACGCTTGTTCTCTTTCAGTACGTCGAGAAACACGGTATTCCATTAACTAAACAAATTAGATCATTAACCACAAAGAATGTCAGATATATTTCTGGTATGGTTAAGGCTGAGGAAAGAGAGGAAACCCGGGATGTTACAGAAGCTAATGATGATGTCATTATTGTAGCATCATATCAAACATATTCAACTGGTATTAATATTAAGAACCTCCATAATATCATCTTTGCATTCCCAACTAAATCCCAAGTACGAGTACTTCAATCTATTGGTAGAGGTCTTCGTCTTCATGATTCCAAAGATAAATGTAATGTATACGATATAGCAGATGATATCAGGAAGGGAAAGAAGAAAAACTACACGCTCAACCATTTCTATGCTCGTTACAACATTTATAATGAAGCTGAGTTTGATGTTTCAACTGAGATTATCAATTTATAGTTTACAATTGAAAGCTAATTTGATATAATACTAAACAAGTACACAAAACTATAACAACCGTCTGAGTCGAAAGCTATCGGGTTGTAAAGGCTACCATTGAAACCCATGTTTCGATGCATCCATTCACTGAGTCAGTACAAGCAAAACGTGATAGAGTAACCGGATCGGGGCGATAATACGAGCCCATTAAGGATTCCTGAATCAACAGGGACAAGATCAGTAGGATCGTAACCTGCCCTTAAAATACTAGTATTTACAATTAATGAAAAATAGGTTATAATACAATATTAAGATAAAGGAAAATATAATGCCAAAAGTTAAAGATAAGCCAGTTCATTATGTTGATAATAAAGAATTTCTAGAAGAAATGATTGAGTATAGGATCAACTACCAGAATTACCTAGATAAGGATCTAGAAAGAAGACCTACTATATCCAATAAGGCTGCAGTCTGTTTTATGAAGATAGCTAAGAATCTAGCAACTAAACCTAATTTTAGGAACTATACTTATAAAGATGAAATGATACTAGATGGAATAGAAAACTGTATAGCATATGCACATAATTTTAATCCGGAAAAATCAAGTAACCCCTTTTCTTATTTTACTCAAATAATATATTATGCCTTCATTCGTAGAATCCAAAAAGAAAATAAGCAGAGAGATGTTAAAAAAGGTATAATTCATAGAGCAGATATATCACAGCTTTTTAACATCGATGTATCTAATACTAATGCTGAACTGCAAGAATATTATAATGAAATACTAAAGGATTACTTTCAATGAAAATTGCTTGTATAACTGATCAGCATTTCGGTGCAAGAAATGATAGTATACATTTTTCAGAATATTTTAAAAAGTTTTATGACAATATCTTTTTCCCTTATTTAAAAGAAAATAATATATCAACAGTTATTGATCTTGGGGATACCTTTGATCATAGGAAGTATATTAATTATAATATACTTAATCTTACTAAGAAGATGTGGTTTGATAAATTAAGTGAAAATGATATAGCACTTCATTGTATAGTAGGTAATCATTCAACTTATTTTAAAAATACTAATTCAATTAATTCAATAGATTTGTTAACAGAACTTTATCCCAATGTAACATCTTATTCAGAAGTTGAAGAGGTTAATATCGGTGGACTGAATATGATTTTTGTTCCGTGGATTAATACACAGAATTCAAAATCTTCTTTAAACATTATCGATCAGACCAAGTGTAAAATTGGTTTTGGACATCTAGAGGTTAATGGGTTTTATTTAAACTCCCAAATAATTGCTAGATCTGGTTTAAATCCTTCCATATTTTCCGGATTTGAAGCTATGTATTCCGGTCACTTCCATAAGAGATCAGACAATTCTACCATATATTACTTGGGTACACCTTACCAGATTAATTGGTCAGATTATGGTGAGACTAAAGGTTTCCATGTATTTGACACCGAAACATTAGAAATGGAGTTCATTCCCAATACATATACAATCCTTGAAAAGATATATTACGATGATTCCAAAATTGACTATGAGACGGTAGACGTATCTGAATACGACTCTAAGATAATTAAATTGGTTGTAATTAATAAAAAAGATCTATATAAATTTGACAGATTCCTCTCGAGACTATATAATGATATCAATGTCATAGATCTTAAAATTATAGAATCAAACGATCTAGATTCCGGAATAATTGAAGAAGTCAATTCAAGCGATGATACCTCTTCCCTGATTTCTAAGTACATAGAATCTATTTCAATAAGTGGTATTGAGAATGACGATCTTTCGAATAGAATGCATGAATTATATGTTGAGGCAAGTAATATAGAATGATTAAATTTAAACGAATAAAATGGAAAAATTTATTATCTACGGGTAATGAGTTCCAAGAGATTGATTTCGAAGCTCATCATAGAACTATGATCATTGGTAAAAATGGTCATGGTAAATCTACATTGATTGATGCTCTTACGTTTGGGTTGTATGGCAAGCCATTTCGATCCGTTAGGAAAGATAATCTTGTTAATTCAATTAATAAAAAGGATCTTGAAGTACATATTCGATTTGATGTAGGTAATTCAAAATACAATATTATTCGTGCCATAAAACCTAACAGGTTTGAAATCTACAAGGATTCTGTTCTTATAAATCAAGATGCTAAGGTTAGGGATTATCAAAAGTTCCTCGAACGTAATATCCTTAAAATGAACTATCAAGCATTTACACAGGTTGTTGTTCTTGGATCAAGTTCCTATGTTCCGTTTATGAGGCTATCAACATCCAGAAGAAGGGAGGTTGTTGAAGAATTATTGGATATTAAAATATTCAGTCTCATGAATTTACTTCTCAAGATTAACATTCGTAAAACTCTTGAGGAACACAAGGAACTCAGTAATGGGGTTAATCTTCTAAATGAAACGATTAAAATGAACGTTCTTTCTCTTAAATCATTAAAAAGACGTGCGAAGGTTAATGATGATAAAAATAATAAACGGATTGAGAATAATAACTCTAAAATTGAGGAATTGAACTATGACATCGAGAGACTTGAATCCATTAATTCTAAACTTCACGGAGCTATTGGGAATGTTGTGGATGTACAAAAGCATAACAAAAAACTCTCTGTTCTTCATGGACAGCTTAAAAACAAACTTAAGTCTGTAGACAAATCTATAGATTTTTATTCTGATAATGATTCCTGTCCGGAATGTGAACAGGACATCAGTAGAACATTTAAAGATTTTATGTTTACAACTCAGGGTAATTTAAAGAATGAAATCTCTACTGCCCTAAATGAATTATCATGTAGATTAAAAACGACACAAGCTAAACTCGATAATATCATATCAATTGATATGGATGTAATACACAATGAATCCCTCATCAAAACAAATAATGCTATGATACAATCCCTCATGTCGAATAACTCTGAGATTGAAAGGGATATATTAATTGATGAGAATGGAAATACTGAAATCTCAGAATTAAAAGAATCCATAAAGTCTAAAAACTCCACTCTCACCAAAATAAAAGATAAATTACAGGTATCTATTCAGGATAAAGAATATATGGCTGTAATGAAGAATCTTCTTTCGGACGAGGGAGTCAAGGCTTCCATTATTAAGAAGTATGTTCCCTTAATAAATAAAACAATAAATAGTTATCTATCTAGTATGGAATTTCATGCAAGATTCGAATTAGATGAGGAATTCAATGAATCTATCTTTTCGAGATACATAGATAAGTTTAATTATGATAATTTCTCAGAGGGAGAAAAACAAAGAATTGATCTTGCATTATTATTCACTTGGCGTAAGATTGCTAAAATGAAAAATTCAGGGAATACTAATCTCCTGATAATAGATGAGATATTTGATTCTTCTCTTGATGATAATGGTACGGAAGAGTTTATGAAAATCCTTTATACGTTAGAAAATGAAAATGTATTTGTCATATCCCATAAAAATCATATGGCAGAAAGGTTCGACGAAGTAATAAAATTTAAAAAAACTGGTAACTTTAGTAGGAGAGTATAAGTTGATAGAATATGTTGCATATGGAATTGTTATTGCTTTAGCGGTAAAATTTTCTTATTCTGCAGGAGCCAAGGCAGGATTAGAGTTCGGGGTTAATTATTGTTTAGATAATCTCCACGAATCAAATATCATTGATTTCAAAGTCGATAAAGACGGTAACGAAATTATAGTGAGGGTTGTTAATAATGGAAAAAATAATAAAGGTTAAAATTGAAATACCTATGGCATCAGACCCCGTTAAATATGAGGTCGATCAGGAAACTGGGGATATTTATTTAGATAGATTTCTTGATACTGCAATGTATTACCCCGCTAATTATGGATTTATGCCAGATACATTAGCACCAGATGGTGATCCATTAGATGTATTGGTTTTGAGTCCGTATCCCCTCTTAGCTGGATGTGTTGCTAGATGTAGGGTGATAGGCGTTCTCAGAATGGTTGATGAGGAGGGTGAGGATCATAAAATATTAACTGTACCAATTGGGGATTATTATGCTGATTATAATGATCTTGAAGATATTCCGAGAAGATTATTGTCATGCATTAGACATTTTTTTGAACATTATAAAGATCTAGATCGTGATAAATGGGTTAATGTTATTGGATGGGAGGATGGAGACTCTGCAAGAAAAGTAATTAAAAAATATGATAATATAAATCCTTATACAAAATGATAGGGGGGAAAGCATGATAATATATGATGATACAGTTGATGCATTTAATAAATCCACATTTGAATCTATAACCCCTTGGGTATGTGAACGATTAGGAATACCAGATGAGATAGATATATGTTTTTTTATTGACGATCTGTCTAATAAATCTGACGTAGCAGAAGGACCACTTCGAGGATATACAATATGTGATCCTTCTAATAGAGGTTACTATGACATCTATATTGATAATGATATGCACAGGAACGGGATAATTTCTACCATAATACATGAGATGGTTCATGTATATCAATATATAAATTACAGAGACCTCGATGAAGAGTATGCATATTCTTCTGAATATGTATTGTATTACGATTTTATGGTTGAGCTTAACGAGGTGTAAAATGAAAATCGGTTTAATTAAAGAAATAAAAGACAATGAAAATAGAGTAGCAATAACTCCTGATGGGGTTCGGGCATTAGTTAATGCGGGTCATTCGGTATGCGTAACATTTGAAGCTGGGGTTGGTTCTGGTTATTCGGATGATGATTATATAGCTGCCGGTGCGACTATATGTCATGACTTTTATGCATGGGATTCGGATCTTGTGGTTAAGGTTAAAGAACCTCTCGAGGAAGAATACAAATATTTTAATGGTCAAATATTATTTACTTATCTTCATCTCGCTGGTGTGGATAAAAATCTCACACTCAAATTATTGAGCACCAATACCACCGCCATAGCATATGAGTCTGTTGCGGATGAACATGGAAATCTTCCTCTCCTATCGCCAATGTCAGCAATTGCTGGTAATATGGCTATTACCATTGGTTCTTATTATCTTCAATATGCAGGGGATCTCAGAGGTTCGGGTGTACAACTTGGAGATATTAACGGTAATACTTCTGGTAATGTAGTTGTTGTGGGAGATGGGGTTGTTGGAAGACATGCTGCCAAAATGGCTTCGGGTATGGGTTCTAATGTTGTGCTTCTTGGTCTCGATGTCGAATGTCAAAAATATTTCGGTGATGGAAGTGATGTAATATATAGAAAATCAAATAAAGAAAATCTGGAGCATTATATTAAAGATGCAGATTTGGTTGTTGGTGCAGTTTCAATACCGGGAATGAAAGCCCCTGTTGTTGTTACAGAAGATATGGTAAAATCCATGAGGAATGGGTCGGTTATTGTTGACGTTTCTATAGATCAAGGTGGATGTATAGAAACTTCACGTATGAGAACTCACAAACACCCAATTTATTCTAAACATGGGGTCATTCATTATTGTGTATCTAATATGCCTGGTACATATCCAAGATCTGCTACAGATATATTAACCGAATCGACATTACCATATATAACAAGGTTAGCTAGTACTGGTATTGATAAATTAGATTCAAATTTTAAAAAGGGGGTTTATGTGCATGGTGGTAAAATAACTAATTTAAATGTTGCAGAATCATTGGACTTGGTGGAATATTATGAGTAAATCGGTTAACATATCAATCACCGGTGCTGCTGGTAGAATTGGGTATGCTTTAGTATTCCGTTTGGCAAATGGGGATTTGTTTGGTGAGGATGTAAAGGTTAATCTTAAACTCCTAGAAGTTCCATCGGCAATGAAAACCTTACACGGTATACAAATGGAACTTGATGATTGTAATTTTCCAACATTGGGTGATGTGGTTATCACCGACGATCCGGAAGTTGCATTTGGAGATGCTGAATATGTGTTTATGATGGGAGCTAAACCCAGACTAAAGGGAATGGAACGATCTGACCTCCTACAAGATAATGCAAAGATATTTGCTTCCCATGGGCGTATTCTTGGTAAGGTCGCATCAAAAGATGTTAAGGTATTAATTGCAGGTAATCCAAGCAATACCAATACCCTTGTAGCCTTATCCAATGCGGTCGGATTAAATTCAACCAATTTTAGTGGAATGATGCAACTCGATGTTAATCGTGCTAAGGCTATTGTATCCAAATATTGTGGAGCTCCTCACGATACAATTAATGACCTCATTATATGGGGTAATCATTCTCCAACATTATATCCGGATTTAAATCATGCACAAGTTAAAGGATTTAAGGCGATGGATGTTATTGAGAATGATTGGTATGTTAAAGATTATATACCTTCTGTACAAAATAGAGGTGCTTCTGTCATTGAATGGCTTGGCGTGTCGTCTGCCGCCTCTGCCGCTAATGCTGCAATTCAACAAATGAAAATTTGGTCTGGAAGAGGAGGCTCACAACTCTGGGAATCAATGGCAGTATTATCATCCGGGCAATATAGTATTGAATCGGATTTAATATTTTCATTTCCTGTTTATCACGCGAGAGGTAAACTCTTTGTTGTTGATGATCTCGAGATTGACGAATATTCAGGGTCCATGCTAAGATTGACAGAGATGGAATTGATATCAGAGAGAGATGAAATTAGACATTTACTATGAAGAAACAAAAGTTATATATTTTAAAGCTCAATAAATCCACATTCCTATCGAACATGATAATCACATTACCTTTCATTGCTTGGTGGGTTCTTGGATATTATATTCAGCAATGAGGATAATGCCAGATAAAACTAACCTCGAGGTTTTGGTTTTATTTGCATCAGAAGTAACATTTCTAGAAGCAATTAGTTATATACTATTGCTTCCTATTATGATTATTGCAGCTTTATATATATTATATAGAACTATATTAAATAAATGAGAGACTTGATATGAAAAAATTTATGTTATTATTATCCGTCTTATTTTTGGTCGGATGCTCCGAATCCAAAGATAGGTATGAAGAAGGTGTATTCGGATTATTCGAGAATGAGCAAGATCTCGTAGATTATTCGATCGATCCGAGATCATTCTCCAAATGTGTCGTTGATGTATCGGGTAACAATATGCCAGGATTATTTAAATTTGATCCTCGGCGTGCAGAATATTATGAATTATATTCTGATTTGGTTAAATTCAAAACAATTACATCCAACTATTCTACCACATTCAATAAAGAACTTCATACTATGGAAGAACTTACCCCAAAAGATCTATGGTATAAATTAAAGCGTGAATTTGGTCAGAGGGGATTAAGCGAGGCTCATAAGAATTTTAGTGAGTCTGTGTTAACTTGTATGGAATCATTTGTTTCAAGAAGAGATGGCCCAGCGTTTGATTTGTTAGGGGTGTGATATGGAAATAAAAATATTAAAATCAAAAATACATGGTGCAATAGTCACAGAATGCGACATTAATTATGAGGGATCCTGTGGAATTTCGAATGATATATTAGAGAAGGCGAATATATTACCATATCAGCAAATTGAAATATACAACATTACAAATGGTAATAGGTTTACAACATATGCAATTCCAGATCCTAGATCCTTTACAATTTCTGTAAATGGAGCTGCTGCACGAATGTGTGATGTGTCTGATGAAATTATAATAGTTGCCTATGGTACTGTTACATGGGTTCGTCATCTGGAATTAACAGAACTTGGATATAAACCGACTGTAGTTACTTTCCTTGATACCAGTGATCCAGTTAACCAGATGGCACAGGGCAAACGGTGGTATGACAATGGGAGCATGGTTGGAAAACTACCCCCTCGTCAGACTTGGCCGTACAAAGGAGAAGTTACAATAGAATCCCTAACGTGCGTGACAGAAACTGAGGATGTACATCCTAGGAATAGTTATCCTCGCATAGATGAAGTAGATGATGTACATCCATCAACATACCGAACAGATATGAGTAATATGTGAAAATAAATGAAAATAAATGAAAATAAGTGTTTACAACACCGAGAGGATATGATATAATGTAACTATAAATTGATAAAGAGGTACTATATTATGAAGAAATTACAAAAGATTGTTGATTATCTACAATCTCAGGACCCGAATAAAACCATTTATTCTTCGTCCGAACTAAATGATGCCGCTATAGCTTCTGGTTATAAAAATATGGGTCCTACTACGAATGAGATTCTCAGAGTTTCCCGCGGTACATATGACATATCTGGTGTTATTATTCCGCTTCCTCTTCAAGAAAGAAAGGAAATGGATAACATTGTTGAGAAAACCTTAGTTCGTGAGGTAAGAAAAACGGTTTTTGTTGATGAATTTAAATCATCTTATGTACCGCAGATTGATCCTAACTTCGTTAAATGGGGTGCTTATAGAGATGTTCTTAAAATTATTAAAACCGAATTTTTCTACCCTATCTTCGTTACTGGTTTATCTGGTAATGGTAAAACAATGATGGTAGAACAAGCTGCTGCTAATGCTAAACGTGAGTTCATTCGTGTTCAGATCTCACCAGAAACGGATCAAGATGATTTAATTGGTGGTTTTCGTCTCGTTGATGGTGAAACAGTTTTTGAGAAAGGACCTATTGTTAAAGCCATGGAACTTGGCGCAGTCCTCCTGATTGATGAAATCGATCGTGGTTCTAATAAGATCATGGCTCTTCAAGGTGTTTTAGAAGGTAAACCAATTGTTATTAAAAAGACTGGTGAACTTATTGAACCTAAACCAGGTTTCAATGTTATTGCTACTGCTAATACCAAGGGTCAAGGTTCGGAGTCTGGTAAATTCTCAGCCGCTACTATCATCGATGAGGCATTTCTGGAGAGATTTTCCATTACTATTGAACAACCTTTTGCTCCAGCGGCAACAGAAGAGAAAATCATTATGAATCACATGAGAGTCTTTGGTTCAGTTGATGAAGAATTTGCTAAACTTCTAGTCTCATGGGCAGACGGTATTCGTAAAACCTTTTATGATGAAGGTGTTGATGATGTTATTTCAACCCGTCGTTTAGCTCACATTGTTCAAACCTTCGCTATTTTCGGTGATCGTATGAAATCAATTGATTTAGCTATCTCACGTTTTGATGAAGATACTAAAAACACTTTCAAAGAGTTATATACCAAGTTCGATGCTTCAGCTAATATTGAAAGAGAAAATAATACTTCCCTGGAAGAAACAGCTGAAAAATCAGATTATTATGATGATGTATCATTAACATAAAGGATGGAATTTGAATTATAAAAGAAAAAAAGCAAGACGTAATGTAAGATGTACCCTTTGCACGGATCTTAGATGGCTTGGCAATAACCAAGGAAGACGGAAACATTCAGACTCGAGAAATATGGGTCTGATGTCATCCAAAAGGGTTGAGAATTACCGACATGGAATAGGAACAGAAGATATATGAGAAATTTATTATTAACATTTGTTTTCATGGTGTTATTAATGATGTATTTATTATTAACATTTACATATAGGTTTGTGTAAGTGTTATAAATAATACTGTAATTGCCGAAAGGGATTACGCCGACCAATATTGGTCATTACAACTTGCTTAATAAGGAGCTACTATGTTAAACGAATTTACTAGACCACTTTTAGGATTTCCCTACAACCAATTCTCTGTTGGGATGGATAAGGTTTTTCATGAACTTGAAAACATTTCCAATCTAAATCAACCCAAATATCCTCCATATAATATCGTAGAAAAATCCGATGATATATATGTTATCGAACTGGCACTCGCTGGTTTCGCTAAAGATGAAATTCAGGTTGAATATTATGATTCAAATGTTATCATTAAATCTAAAGATCAACCAGAATTAAAAAACAATGAGAAATCTGTGGAATATCTCCATCGTGGTATATCGAAACGTAAATTTGAAAGAGTTTTTAAAGTTTCAGAAAATATAGAAATATCATCAGTTAAGATGGAAAATGGTATGTTATATATCGACCTTGAGAAAATCATACCAGAAAACAAAAAACGAAGAACTATGGATATTAAATAGAAATTAATCGCGCAATGGCGATGGGAAGATTATTATGAAATTATTGTTGTATATTGTATTATTTGTTGTGTTTATGAATTATTATACAGATTTTAAGAGGTGTTTGAATCATATTCCCGACATATCCTATTGCGCGACCTTTCCTTCGGGGAACGCCCATAGTTCTGATGGGCACACGCATGAATAAAGTTTACAATTATGTATTAATGTTATATAATTGAATTATATTTAAAAAGAGGTGAAATGAATGAATTTATCAAAAAAGACTCTAGAGGTCTTAAAAAACTTTGCGACTATCAATTCGAATTTTTATTATTCGGGTGAGGGGACAATTAAAACTATATCCCCAATGAAAAATATATTGGCCAATTCTACTATCGAGGAAGATCTTCCAGAATTTGGTATATATGATTTATCCGAATTCCTTTCTGTTCTGTCTTTATATAGATCACCCTGTATTGACTTCTCCAAGGATTATGTTGATATTTCATGGAAAGATAAAGTAAATACAGTGGTTCGTTTCCATTTTGCTGCAAAAAACATTTTAACAGTATCAGACAAAACGATCGATATTGAAGATTTTTTTGTATCTATCAAACTACCAAAGGATCTGTTATCGGATACAGTGAAGTCTGCCGCTGTTCTTCAGTTGTCGGATATTGTTTTAAAATCAGATGGGATTACCACAACGTTTGGTGTCATTGATAAAAAAGATGGTAATAAAAATTCACATCTCACGGTAATTGACAATGCTGATCCAACTACAGAGTATGAATTTTATTTTAAGTATGAAAATCTTAAAATGATTCCAAATGATTACACCCTATCAATTTCGAAAGAGGGTATAGCTAAATTTGAAAACGAGGATGTCACCTATTGGGTGACAACAGAAAATTAATTGTTATCATTATACACAACAATATTATTAATAAGTGCTGGTACATTTGGGGGAGCTATAATAGTATGTCTTCTCTTTGGATACAATATCTATAGATATTCAAATGGGAGAACATATTCAGCGCCGAAATATACTGATACTAAAATAGAAAAATACAAGAACAGGGTAAACAGGGTAAACAAATGGAAACTCAAACCGTGTAGGGGGAATACTATGATGAGATGGACTTCCATGAACTCGGAGAATGTTAATATATGGAATTATGTGGTAGCTATTCCAATAATTCCAATAATAGTGGGAATAGCAATCCCCCTAGCAATATATTATATGGTGATAGATTTATAATATTATTATGAGGTGAGTGAATGAGTAACGATTTTTTATGGGTAGAAAAGTATAGACCAACCAAAATTTCAGAATGTATATTAGAGGAATCATCTTCTAATATATTTGATGGATTTATCAAAAATAAAGAAATACCACACCTTATGCTGACTGGTTCTGCTGGTATAGGTAAAACCACCATAGCAAAAATACTATGTACTGAAATTAAATCTGATTTCATAATGATTAATGCCTCGGATGAACGTGGTATTGATACAATCCGAAATAAAGTAAAACAATTCGCATCAACTAAATCATTTTCTTCTGCGGGTAAAGTTATTATCCTAGATGAAGCAGATTCCATGACGCCTGAGGCTCAAAAAGCTATTCGTGGAGTATTTGAGGAATTTTATAGGAACTGTAGATTTATACTGACATGTAACTATAAAAATAAACTCATTGAACCTATACATTCCAGATGTTCTGTAATAGACTTTTCAATTACACCCTCAAATAAACCAGCATTAGCTCTTAAACTTCTTGACCGTATCGAGTATATACTAACCACGGAATCTGTTAAGTATGATAAAGAGGTTCTGGTTCACCTCATTATGAAATTCTTTCCAGATTTCAGAAGACTTATTAATGAACTTCAAAGGTATTCTAGTTCTGGTGGAATAAACTCTGGTATTTTGTCTGTGAATTCAATTCGAATTAATGAACTCGTTGGGTTTCTTTCGAGGAAGGAATTTACTAATGTTAGAAAATGGGTTGTAGATAATATTGATAATGAGAGTGATGCTATCTACAGATCGGTTTATGATTCCCTCTATGATTATTTAAAACCTGGATCTATTCCAGAAGCCGTTGTTATCATAGCTGAATATCAATATAAGTCTGCATTTGTTGCTGATCCTGAGATTAATATTCTTGCAGCTCTAACAGAAATTATGCTTAGGTGTGAATTCAAATGAAATTAAAGTTATCAGATTGGCTTAATTCTATCAATTTCGGGAAGAACGATTTAATTGAGAATATAGATAACTATAGCCCTTTTATTATTAATAAGGCCATGTCTGGGTATATTGATACCTTATTTTTTGCCAACGAGTTAAATAGATTCCATTTTCTTGATAAAGATATTCAATATAAATATTATTTGAAGGTGATTAAAAAGAAGAGACGATATGCACCGTGGCTAAAATCTACGAAGGATGATAATATTTCTGCAATAAAAGAATATTATAATTATTCTGATAAAAAGGCTAAGGCTGTACTTGATTTGTTATCTATTGATCATCTCAGTGAAATCAAAAAATCCTTATACAAGGGTGGAACTTGATTTTATAAATATCAATATTTTATAACGGATTAAATATTATGAGTGACGTAGATTCATTATTAGAAATTTCTTTCGGACAAGCTGATGATTTTCTAAAAATTAAAGAGACATTGACAAGGATTGGTGTGGCATCTCGAAAAGATAATAAACTTTATCAGTCTTGCCATATCCTTCATAAACAAAATAAATATTACCTTGTTCATTTTAAGGAATTATTTAAACTTGATGGTAAACCTACTGATATATCCGATAACGATCTCGAAAGAAGAAATGCTATCGCTAAATTATTATCAGATTGGGGTCTCTTGAAAGTTAAATATGAACTGGGAAATTTAGCACCAATGAACCAGATAAAGGTTATTTCCCATAAAGATAAAGGTAATTGGGAATTAATAGCGAAATATAACATAGGAGGAATTAAATGAGCGTTGAGATTTTAAGATTGAGAAGTGGTGAAGATATTTTATGTGATGTTATTACCGAGGTTGATGGTAAATATGTGGTGGAAAACCCCGCTGTGGTTATGCCGGTTGGTAGAAATGATGATGGTGCAATGCAAATGGCATTATCTCCGTGGATGCCGTATTCAACAAATACAGAATTCACAATTCCTGAAGATTTTGTTGTAACCTCAGCCAGCCCAACAGAAGATATCCTTTCTTCTTATTCGAGTATGTATTCTAAAATATACGCACCAAAATCACAAATTCTATCATAAAGTTTACAATTCCCCGAATTTAATATATAATATTATTATGATCTGCAAATTGAGGGTTCTTCATGAGTTGTTTTTATACAAATACCATTCAACAAAATGGAATGATTTATACCAGAGGATACGATTCTGGTAAACAATATTTCCGAAAAATAAGATACAAACCATCTCTTTGGATTGAGGGAGAAGGGTCATATAAAGATCTAAGTGGGGAAAAATCTTTAATAAAAAAAGAATTTAAAACCATTAAGAAATCCCGTGAGTATTTTAATCAATTCAAAGATGTATTCCCTGTATACGGGGATTTTCCAAATCAGTACAAATATATAGCTGAGAACTGGGAAGATGATATTGAATTTAATGCCGAAGATATCAGGGTACTCAATTTCGATATTGAAACTATGCAACCGCCGGAGGGTGGATTTCCATATCCAGAAAAGGCTAATGGGGAAATTAATGCCATTACCATCGAATATAATAATGATTATTTCACATTTGGTACAGGGGATTATACCTCAAAAAG
>Ga0209043_1000643_pt1 | contig 21089 bp, 17 predicted proteins | sample SaaInlV_100m_DNA_3_FD_184654 | JGI IMG/M metagenome (GOLD analysis project Ga0209043, IMG submission 184654) | Marine microbial communities from expanding oxygen minimum zones in the Saanich Inlet - SI037_S4LV_100m_DNA (SPAdes) (version 2) | ecosystem: Environmental > Aquatic > Marine >... | reverse complement strand
CATCCTCATTTGACAAATCAAATTCTCAGCCTTCCTCTGATGATATCATGCCCTACCCAAACAGAAAAAAAGGATTATAATCTACCCGAAAGCTTTAATCGGAAAGGGCGCAATCTAAGCTTGACTACCTTACCCACACACGCAATGTTAGAATTGTGGTTTGAGTCGCTAGGTTTAGCCTGGGAACCACTAGATTGGTCTAGTCATATTACTAGACCTTGTTCATTTCAGGACTTGCTCACGCCTAAGCAAAAACTTGATTCTCACTGGGCTGACATTTACGCAAGTGGAATTCGTGTGTCTTATAAACTTGTTATCTGACGCTAACTAAAGTTTGATAAAAGTATTTAAAAGTAAATGAGGCACATGATCAGATTTTTTTAATTTTATTTCCTGAGAAAGAGAGTCTAAAATAGTTTAAACATCAATTGCATTTTTTATTCAACACTTTCCAAGAGAGCCTGGGATATGAAAAAAAAATCGTTTAATGAATTTAGTCGTAATCTAGATTTAGAATCAATTAAATTTTCTCTTACGCAAAGAGAAGATGGCCCCAGCTGGTCCCTTGTCAAAACCGAAGTGTTAGAAATTTGGTATCGTAGATTTCTGTATCTATCGAGTATATATAGTGACAAAGTGATCGTTCCCAGCAAAGAGATCGATATATTCTGGCACACTCACATCCTAGATACGCAGAAATACATGTCTGACTGCGAGAACCTATTTGGTAAGTATATTCACCATTTCCCCTATTTTGGAATGCGCGGTGAAAAGGACCGAAGGAACCTTGAAAAAGCATTCAGTGAAACAGAGAAATTATTTTTACTTCATTTTGGAGAATCACCTCTAAGTTCTGGTATTGCAGATTGTGGGGCATTATGCAACGAACCGACTCCAATATTTGGCAGTGGCGGACTCCGTCCTAACGAACGGCCAACATTGACTGCGACAGCGATTACTCACTGAAGGATAATTTGACGCCTTCACTTGCTGATATCGTAACACCGTATAAAGAAAAATTTATTCATACAACTAGCCTTACAAACAACTTGAACTTACAGACATTCCCGAGCATGAGAAATTTTTTATATTTGTACTTTTAATATATGTACTCTTCTACTCGCATCTTTGCTTTTTTTATTATCATCTTTACCTTTTTGGTCACCAGTCAATGTTCATCCAAAAGTAGTGACGAATTAGTCCAAGAAGCCACAAAACATAGTGAAAAAGGTTCCTATGATAAGTCGTTTGATTCTTTTTTAAAAGCTACAAAACTGGACCCAAAAAATGTGAGTGCTTTTTATGGGCTAGGCGGAATATATAATTATCGGAATGAATATGAAAAAGCGGTACAAGCCTTTAAGACCGTGATAAAACTAGATCCCACCAATTTTAATGCTCGATATAGTTTAGGGTTCACTTATGAAAAAATTGGGAAACCAGAATTGGCAAAAATAGAGTATGAGCGCTACAATAGTTTGAAAAAAAGATTTGAATCTATGCTTACTAAGGAATAAGGCATCTTGAAAACTGTATTAATCGTTACATTACTCACCTTTTTTTTTATATCAGCATGTAATTCAGGCTTAAGCAAACATCGGAAGCATTCTAGAAAACACCCGCCAAAAGACAGAGTAAATATTGAACAACTTGCCCTCCATGCCAAAATACATAAAAGAAATACTAAAAAACATACTAAAAAACGAAAAAGACGTACAACAAAGCATAAAAAGCATACTAAAAAACTACCCCCATCTTCCAGGTACGATCAAATATTATTACCCACCATAATTCATCCAGTTAGTGGCACGCTTATGGTTTTGGTTGATCCTTCAGTTAATAAAACCAACCGACTAAAACCAAAGCAAGGAAGCTTTACCTCTCCCATTAATGTTTCCAATGGCCTAAAAATAATGGACATGTTTTATATTGACCATACTGAGGTGACCGTGAAGCAATACAAAAAAACACACCCAACTCACGACCAAACCTATATAACAGAGAAAACCTGTTTAGCCTGTCCAGCCATGGGTATTGCATGGATCAACGCAGATAAACATTGCCGGGCAGTGGGAAAACGTTTACCGACAGAAGCTGAGTGGGAGTTGGCGGCAGGAGGTTCGTCAAAGAAACCTACCTATTGGAGCAATAAAACCAAAAGGTCATTCGCCAACCTTGTCGAAGAAAAAGATGGGTTTGCTTCGGTTGCACCTGTCGGGTCATTCCCTTTAGGATCCGGACCTTTTGGCACCTTGGACATGATTGGGAACGTATGGGAATGGGTTGACACCCCTCACTCTCCTCTCCCTAAAAATTTAAGATCAAAGAAAAAAGGAACTTATAGAATCGCGAAAGGAGGGAGTTGGACAAGTCCGCTTGGCTTCGCCACTATAGACTATCGAAATGTCGTAGCCGGCAACATTAAAAACCCAACATTCGGCTTCCGTTGCGTCAAATCGATAAATTAGTTTAATGTTAAGAGTTTGGATAGAAACTTATGAGCAACCCGAAGTAGCTCCACAGGTTTGACATTTGAGGCAGGTACCATTCCGAACAAGAGTCAGTTGCCCACAATCTGTGCAAGGATCACCTTCATAGCCCTTTAATCTCGCGATGGACGTTGTAGAAACCAATTTTCGCGCGGCAACAGCCTGCCCCCCTTCACTTCCATTACTACGGACCGGGGTTATCTCGACAGGTTTAGCATGTCCATTGTTTCCGTTTTCTTTGACATGAGAGCCAGTTTGGGTAGCCTTAGATTCTCTTTTCCCTTCTCCTTGGATCATCGCTGTCGACGACTTGTCCGTAGAGCCTTGATTACTGACATCATTAGGTTCTGACTCATCGTTCTTCCCGATAGCGTCTGCCCGGAGATCATCAGGTGTCACTTGGGCAAGGTCCGTGCGGTCAAGGTAATGAATAGCTAAGTCTCGGAATATATAATCAATAGTGGAGGTAGCCATGGTGATTCGTTCATTACCTGTGACAATTCCATTTGGCTCAAAACGTGTAAACACAAAGGCATCGACAAACTCTTCAAGAGGAACACCATGTTGCAACCCCAAAGAAATCGCTATAGCAAAACAGTTCATAAGGCTACGATAAGCGGCTCCTTCTTTATGCATATCGATAAATATTTCACCGAGTGAGCCATCAGAGTACTGACCCGTTCGCAGATAAACTTTATGTCCAGCAATAACCGCTTTCTGGGTATAACCAGCCCGTCGGTGAGGAAGGGTTCTTCGTTTCCGTTCACGCACGATTTCGACAATTTTCTTAGCAATTTTAAGAGGCTGCTTCTCCTCAATATCCTCAACTTCAAGCACTTTAAAGCCTTCGCTAACAGTATTATTAAGAGGTTGGCTCAGTTTTGATCCATCTCTGTATACTGCTGTCCCCTTCAACATGAGCTTCCAACAAAGCATGTGCGCATTATCCATATCCTCAAGAGTAGCCTCGTTGGGCATGTTGATTGTCTTGGAGATAGCACCCGAAAGAAACGGCTGAGCTGCCGCCATCATATGAATATGAGCTTCAGATCTAATAAATCGTTTCCCATACTTTCCACAGGTATTGGCACAATCAAAAACTGAATAATGTTCCTGTTTAAGGTACGGCGCGTTCTCTAGAGTCATGGTACCGCAAATAACATTGTTGGCCTCTTCAATATTTTGATCTGAGAAGCCAAGACAGTTGAGCATATTAAAGTCAAAAGAATCTAGTTCTTCGCTACTAATCCCAAGAACTCCCTCGCAAAAGGACTCACCTAAAACAAACTTATTGAAAGCAAATGTAATATCAAATACTTTAGGCAGTTCATCCTGAACTCTAGAAATAACTTCGTCTGTAAACCCTTTCGCCTTTAGGGTATTAAAATTAATATGAGGAGTTTCTTCCAAACTGCCTGTTCCGACGCAGTAATCTACAATCGACTGTATTTCGCCTGACTTATAACCTAGTCGCTTAAGAGCAGATGGGACCGACTGGTTAATGATTTTAAAATATCCCCCACCTGCAAGTTTTTTGTACTTTACCAAGGCGTAGTCAGGCTCAATACCTGTGGTATCGCAGTCCATCAACAAACCGATAGTTCCGGTAGGGGCGATACAAGTGGTTTGCGCATTACGAAAACCGTGTTTTTCGCCCAGCGCCAAGGCCTCACCCCATGCCTTTTTAGCTGCCACCATCAGACTATTCGGGCAATCCTCCGAACAAACCCCTTGAGGAAAAATAGATAATCCTTCGTATTCCAATCGATCAGAATTTAATAAGGCCCTTTGATGATTACGCATAACGCGCATCATATGTTTCTTGTTTTTTTCATATTGGGAAAAAGGTCCAAGCTCAGAAGCTAGTTCAGCAGATGTTGCGTAAGATGCGCCTGTTAACAATGCGGTGATCGCACCTGTTATGGCACGACTTTGATCTGAATCATAAGGGATTCCCATTATCATTAGCAATGCACCCAAGTTGGCATACCCCAATCCCAACGTACGGTATTCAAAACTTTTACGCGCAATCTCTACATTTGGGAATTGCGCCATGGCTACTGAGGTTTCAAGTGTCAGAGTCCACAAACGGCAAGCATGGCGAAAGTTATCTACATCAAATACACCCGTCTTAGAATCATAAAACTTCATCAAATTAATTGATGCTAGGTTACACGCCGTGTCATCCAGAAACATATACTCTGAACAAGGGTTAGACGCGTGAATGCGGTCCTCCTCAGGACAAGTATGCCATTCGTTAATAGTTGTATCGAACTGAAGTCCCGGGTCAGCACTGGCCCAAGCGGCTGTGTTTATAGACTGCCAAAGTTCACGAGCCCGTAGCCGCCGAATGGATTTCCCATTCGTACGTTGACGAAGGTCCCAATCACCATCACCCTCCACGGCATGCAGAAAATCATTGGTCAGACGAATAGAGTTATTGCTATTTTGTCCGGAAACTGTGGCGTAAGCCTCAGAGTTCCAATTGGTGTCATACTCTTCGAATTCAAATTCCTTGATGCCCTGCTGCGCAAGCTGAATTACTCGATAGACATAGTTTTCAGGAATAAAATCTTCAACAGCCCTCCGCACCGCTTTTTTGAGCTTAGTGTTTTCTTTAACGTCGAAACGGATATCCCCCTTCAAACCCTCATCCCAACACGCAAGAAAAACTTCCTTCAACCGCCGTTTAAGAATTCGACTGCCTGTTACTATTGAGGCAACCTTACGCTCTTCCTTAGCTTTCCAATTTATAAACTGTTCAATATCAGGATGATCGATATCGAGAGTCACCATCTTAGCAGCCCGTCTTGTTGTACCCCCAGACTTTATGGCCCCCGCTGCGCGATCACCAATTTTAAGAAAGCTCATGAGTCCTGATGACTTGCCGCCGCCAGAAAGGGGTTCTCCCTCGCCGCGCAGTTTAGAAAAGTTGCTTCCGCTGCCTGACCCGAACTTAAATAGCCGTGCCTCCTGTTGCCAAAGATCCATAATGCCACCTTGCCCGACCAGGTCATCCTTGACGGAAAGAATGAAACAGGCATGCGGTTGAGGTCGTTCGTAAGCATTTTTTGATTTTTCAACCTGCCCGGTTTTATCGTTGAAAAAATAGTGCCCCTGAGCTGGCCCCTCTATACCATAGGCCCAATTAAGTCCTGTGTTAAACCACTGAGGAGAGTTCGGAGCTGCCATCTGACTCGCCAACATAAAACACATTTCTTGGTAATAATTGCGCGCTTGATCTTCGTTTTCGAAGCTTTTGTTCTTCCAACCCCAATAGGTCCAGCAACCCGCTAAACGGTGAAATACTTGCCGTGAATCCATTTCGCCACCCATCTGCTTTGATTCTGGAAGCCCGGACAATGCTTCAGTATCCTCCTCTGAGGGGCAAAGCCACTCGGGAACTCCATCCTCTATTTTTTTCTTGAGTCGAGCAGGAACTCCAGCCTTTCGAAAATATTTTTGGGCCATAATATCTACAGCCACTTGAGACCAAAGGGTTGGTACTAACACCCGGTCCATTTGAGAAACAATAGAACCGTCTGCATTAGTGATTTTTGAAGATCTTTCTACAAACTCTACTTCTCCATAGGGGTCGCTCTGGTCTGCCGAAAATTTAGTAAAAACCCGATCAATATGCACACAAATCTCCCTTAATGACTCAGCAACCTAAAAAACTGCCTATCCAGCACACAGTTAATTTTAGAGCGTCGGTTAAAACTCCTGACAACTATATCTAGTGTCATAAAACAAACTATATACAATATGTTGCGTTGTCAAACAAAAACAACCTCACCTCCAAGGTTTTATCAATTTATTGATATTCATACACTTAAAGAGTTTTTTTGCGATCGTTAGTTATTTTAGGCCGCATTCACAACCCCACATAATACTAGGCTTCGGAGGTTTATAGCATAAAGTAAAGGCTTTAATTAAGGTCTGTTCACACCACCTCAGTCAATAAATTCTGCGATGGTCTGTTGAAAAATCGCATGAATTTGATAGTACTTTTGTAATCATTCGCGGCGGACGGACATACATTTTCTGAATAAAAAAAGATAACACAAAAATAACCTTAAAGTAAAAGAATCAAATAAACTAGTTCAGAACTCTTAATTCATACACTTTGAGAACAAAAATCCAGAAATATATTTCCACGAGTCAAAGAGAATGAAAAATAATTACATTCATTTTTTTATTATATTAATAGTTTTTATAGCTGTGTTTTTTACAACAATAAGTGGATCCAGTGAGCCTGACGACAAAAGTAAGTCTTCTTCAATGGTACGTTTGAAGAAAGCAACCTTTGCAGGTGGATGTTTCTGGTGCATGGAACCCCCATTTGAAAAATTGCCGGGTGTCTCAAAAGTCATCTCTGGATATACCGGAGGTAAAAGAGAAAATCCGCGTTATAAAGAAGTAGCGACCGGCTTAACAAATCACGCAGAAGCTATAGAGGTCCATTACGATTCTTCTACAATCTCCTACAACGATTTGCTTGAAGTGTTTTGGAGGAATATCGACCCTACTGATGGGAGCGGGCAATTTGTGGATCGAGGCAAGCAATACAGACCTGCCATTTTCTACCACGATCAAGAGCAAAAAAAGCTAGCTGAGAAATCGAGGAGTAAACTTCAAAAGAGTGAACGATTTAAAAGTAAAATAAAAACAAACATTGTCAAGGCAACTACATTTTATGCTGCCGAAGAATATCACCAAGATTTCTACAAGAAAAGTACCATTCGTTACAAAATATACCGCGTGGGATCGGGGAGAGACCATTTTTTAAAAAAATATTGGGGAGAGAAGCTAAAGTACAAGGTAACAAACAGTTCCAAAAAAAAGAATACCGGCAGAGGGCTGCCCCTTTATAGTAAATTTATCAAACCATCTGAAAATGAATTAAAAAAACAGCTGACGTTTCTTCAATATCGAGTCACACAGGAAAATGGAACTGAGCCCCCTTACACAAATGACTACTGGAATAACAAGAGACAGGGGATCTACGTAGATATTGTTTCAGGCGAACCCCTTTTCAGCTCTCAGGATAAATTTAAATCTGGCACTGGTTGGCCGTCTTTTACCAAACCGCTCATACCCAACAATACTATTACCATAAAGGATGACAGCTTGGGGATGAACCGCATAGAAGTTAAATCCAAAAGCTCCGATTCTCACCTAGGTCACTTGTTTAATGATGGCCCTAAACCCACAGGGCTTAGATATTGTATAAATTCCGCCTCACTAAGATTTATACCCAAAGAAAGCCTTGCCAGTGAAGGCCATGAGAAGTTTGCGTCAACATTTAAATAAGTGCTGCTAAGTGAGCCACTTTCGCGCCGCGTGTAAGGATATTGTATGATGTATTTTATTGAGCTAACCAAGTTATTTTAAAAAATCAAATCGGATGTATTTTATGGCTACTCTAGGCTCTAAGGGAGAACGAATTCTTCAAAAAAAAGTTGGTTCAGAGAAGAAAGCCTCTGCATTTTATGATAAACAAATGTTAAGTTATCTAAATCCCTATATGCGTAAGTTTATTTTAAAACAGGAAATGGTTTTTATTGCAACATCTGACTCTGAAGGAAAATGCGATTGTTCTTTTCGCGCCGGTAAACAAGGTTTTTTAAGAGTGTTAAATAAAAAAACACTTCTTCTCCCAGAATATCGAGGTAACGGTGTCATGGCCAGCATGGGAAACATTCTAAAAAACCCAAATATTGGCATGACGTTCATAGATTTTTTTGAAAACACGATTGGTTTACATGTGAATGGCAAAGCAACGATTATTGAAAACGATGAGTTACTGGCAGGTAAGACTCAGGCTGTTTTTGCGAACGATGTCTGGGAAGAAGGGGTCGTTCCCGAGCGTTGGATATCTATAACGGTTGAAGAGGCTTATATTCATTGTTCAAAGCACATTCCACACTTAAAAAAACTTGACAAAAAAATTCATTGGGGAACAGATAAGGGAACCCACAAAGGTGGCGATTTTTTTAAGGCCGAGACCTGCGAGTGAAATTTATCTAGTCAAAAGGCGGCTCTGACTTTCGCTTTATATCTTTCTTTGTTACGTTCATCCTACCTTGGATAAATTTAAGTTTGTTTTCCGCTATAATTATGGCTTGCTGATTGTTAGTTTTTCGTGACAGTCTTTTAACAATTACGATTTCTTCAAGAGCCTTTTCCCAATTTTTCATGCGTTCGTATACGCTAATCAAATTTAAATGCGCCTGCAAGTGCTCTGAATTTATTTCAATCACTCTAATGTAGTGTTCAGCCGTTTTTGGAATGTCTTGAAGGTACCAGTACTCCAACGCAATTTTAAAATGAATATCTGGGTCATCACTTCTCGTTTTAACTACTTTAAGGTATTGTTCTAAGGCAAGTTCGTTTAGTACAGATTTATCGTAAAGTGATGCGAGGCCAAGTCGGGCCTCATTATAAGTTGGGTTTATTTCCACTGCCTTGTTGTATGACGTGAGAGCTTCTTTTCTCCTATCCCACTCCTCATAAATCAACCCTTTTTGGTAATGGGCTGGTGCATACAAAGAATTAATTTCTAAGGCTTGGTTAAGAATATCTATTGCCTCATCATAAGTTCCTGTAACTTGTTTGCTGACAGCAAGTTTTATTAGCTCAGCAGGGTCTTTTATTTGGCTAGAGGCAGATATCCCTCCCTCATCTTTTTTATACTCACTACACCCAAAAAGAAATAAAAGTAGGCACAAAAAAACAACATGAATTTGAAAGACCTTTATCATTTTAAACCCTAAAATATATTCTGAACCGAAAATAAAACTGCTCTCCGGGAGAGAGATCTTATTTACTCGCTTTCGCCTGTTCCTTTTCCCAGTTTTGGGTTGCTTCCTCAGCATTCATAATTTGAAAGCACTGCCGATTAAGCACTGGGTGTAAAGAGAATATCGGTGTATTGAATGGCACGATAGCCCGTTCTTCCCCGGGAAGGAGTTGTAGGTGCATATTGACAAAGTTAAAGCTAAGGCCTTCCTGCCAAGGTTCTTTTGACGATTCAGCATAAGCAGGTATCTTGTCAGATGCATGTGTTCGAGTCATCAAACCAGACCCTCCCTGCAGGCCATATTCATGAAGATCAGGCGCCCCTTGAATTAAAACCGAAACGCGAGAGGAGTCGAACCACACCTTAAAATTATTAACAACCTGTAGAAATGTACCCAGGCTACCCATGCGTTCTAAAACAGCACGAGGATAACTTAATTCGAGAGGGTTTTCAGGAGATGGGGTACCAACCTGATATTTACATTCCCGTTCTTTCACTTGAGATGCTGAAACAAATAAAAGGTTTGGATCTTCTAAATCTATTGGAAGCACTTGTGCGTCATTATAACTAATAAGTTTATCCATATCATACGCTAACGGAAAAGAGTACCCTTCCTTAGAATAAAAGACACGCACGCCTGCTTCCAAAGGATCTTCAGGTTTACGAGTTATTTTTAAATCGAAAGGAAGCATCAAATGAAAGGCGTTGGTTCGTGAATTCATAAAGGGGGCACAGGCCCCTGGGAACTCGCGATGCACATCTTTATTGTCCGGCTCGAACTTTCTGGGCCCACCTGTGAAGTGCTGTCCCGCTTTCGCCTCTTTTGTCAGGTGGTACTTTTCCTGATAATAAGCCCCTGCTCTTTTTTGTGCGATGTCCAAAATATAATCTGGCACATCGGACTGCACGAAAATTAATTGCTTGTCCAGAGGCAAACCTGCTGGCCTCATAGCATCATTATATATATTAAGTTCCGCCTGAGTTTTGCGTATATCATAGTCCAACTGGCGTGCAAGGTCAGGATTTGAATAGCTAGTTCTTGCTTGTAGCTCTTTTGCTTTATTCAAGAGATCCAGCTTCTGGACGTAACGCTTTGGCTCAGGAGCAAATGCCTGAATAATTGCCATCAGCAGATTGAACTGTTCTTCAGGCAACAGACCTAACGCCTCCATATCATTTTCCTTTATGAAGGTAAAAGCCAATGACCCAAAAGCCTCTTCTCGACGAAGACTAAGTGTCAAAAGATAATTAAGGTAACTACGTGCTTCCTCTAAATTAAAATCTGCCATCGCCAAACTCACACCTTAAAGAACTATTAATATAAAACGAATTATTAAAACTAAGTTTCATTCGGGTTAGATAATACAATGTGCATTGTAATTATTCAACACGGACTGCTTCCTTTGGGTTTAGCCTAACAGCTAAACGCGCGGGATAAAGACCGGCAATGAGGGAAACGACCCAAAATAAAATCAAAGAGAATAAAACAAAAATATATGGGAAGTGGATTTGGATAGTCCAGCCAAAAGACTGCTTGTTAATCACAAAAATCAAAATATAGGAAACAATCCCTCCTGCGGCTACACCCATTATCGAACCTATTAACCCTAATATGCCTGACTCGATAAGAACCATGCGCTTAACCTGATCTTGAAATCCTCCAATAAACCTTATAATCCCTATCTCTCGTTTTCTTTCAAGGATAAGCGCGATCAGAGTGTTGAATAACCCAAGTAATGCCACACCCCCTGCAATAATTTCTAATGAGTAAGTAATGGCGAAGGTTTTGTCAAAAATTTCTAGTACATTTTTTTTCAATTCAGGGTTTGACCTTATAACCAAATTGTAATCCGCGCCAAGTGTTTTGAGGAGTTCCTGCCTGACATTTTCTATCTCATTTTTATTTGAGAGGTAAATCACGAAGCTGTTCACATCCGTATCACCATAATATTTAATAAATATCGATCGATCTATAATGATGTAGCCCCGCTCTCTCGAATAGTCATAATATACTGCTACAACTTGAAGTTTTGCCGAACCATTTGGTGTCTCCATAAATAAGGAATCACCCACTCCAACCTCATGCTTAAGTGCAAAAGATTCTGAAATAATAGCGCGGTCTTGACCGACCATCTGCGCAAATAGTTCCTGTGCGGTTGGACCAGACTTTATAACCAAATTACCGTAGCGGGATAGTGCTTCAAAATCACCCGAACCTAATACTGCCGGTTTATCGTTATAACTGATATCTTGAGCTCGAAATAAATCCACAGCAGCAACACCAGAAATTTTTCTTATATCTTCTACTCGATCGCCTGGCAAAGTGTACTGGTAGTCGATGTCCCTTCCTCCTGCAACTCGGACAAAAAGGTCAGCTTTTAGTGTTTGACCGATCCAGACAATGACCGTTTGTCTGAAGCTATGTACCATAATCGACATACTTATAATCATCATGAACGCTATTGCGAGCGAGGAAATGGCAAGTGAATTGCGACCAATATTTTGCGACAAATTCATACACGCTAAAAAACCCTCCCCACCAAAATATTTTTTACAAATACCTCTTAAAAGATCTCTTCCTGCAAGTAAAGCGGATGGCGAAAGAAATGATACTCCCATAATCACAAAGAATACTGCTAGAAATCCAAAATAGGGAAACCCTCCTATGGGAGGCAGCAAACTGAATATCCCGGCCATAGCAAAGCTAGTAATAGCCAATAAGGTTAGCCTTCTGTCCCCCCGAAATATTTTCAGGTCATAGCTGCCACGCCGCATTACGGTTGTAGGTGACGTCCTGGACGCATCAATAGCTGGGATAAGAGCAGAAACCAAAGAAAGACCTACTCCAAGGAGCAAATAAGGCCATGACTGAAGCCAGTTAAAATCCACTTCAGTCACATAACTCGGAGTGTAAAGATTGTTGACGGTTACGGATACTGCATCAAGCGAAAACTGTGCTAAATATTTTCCTAACCAGATACCAATCACAGAACCTGCGGCACCAATAATTCCAGCTTCAACAAAAAAAATACTGGCGACAAGTAACGGTGTTGCTCCTATTGCCCGGAGTGTCCCTATCTCGGCCCGCCTGCGCACTACTGATAATGCAACCATATTATAAATTAGGTATAGAGCAACGATGAGGGCCACAAAACTTAAAGCAGTAAGGTTATATTGAAATGCCCGCAACATTTTTTCTACTTGCCTGTTCTTTCTTTCCGGTCTATCCACGCGAAGAAAATCAGGTAACACTTCTGAAAGTTTTTCACGCATCGACGCGAAGTTTTCTTTTCTTTTAAATTCGATGTCAATACGGTCAAGCTTACCTATTCTCCCAAAAGCCCATTGCGCAGCAGCAATATCCATGAGCGCGAAATTTCCGTTAAGAGCTCGAGCTAAGCCTTTATTCTCTAAAATGGCATTTACGTTGAATGTTTTTTCAATACCATTAATAAGAAAATTAATTTTATCTCCGGGCTTAAAGTTCGTTCCAGGGATAAACTTCTCAGGCAACACAATACCTTTGGGGTCCATAATAAGTGGCAATAACCCCTTAAGATCCTTCTCCAGTGTTTTAATTGAAAAATCCCTAATACCGCTATCTTGCAGGAGGTCTGTCCCAAGAATCTCTACCACCTGGCCAGTTTTTAATTCAACACCATATCCTTCTATTACAGGATAAAATTTAACTAGTTTACGAACATGTGAAAGCTCCTGAAAATATTTTTCATCAAAAGCCATTCCTTCTGCATGGACAATAGCATCTGCCCTACCAAGTACTAGATCTACTCTCTCCTCAAATGAGCGGAGTGTCTGCCTATTGGCTAGTTGAATGCTTAGGAAAACTGCAACACCAATAGCAACGCCTAAAATTGTAATTATCATTCGGAAGGGATCACGTAAAACAGGGCGTAAAATAAGTGCCCAAAAAAGATCTTTAAAGTAAAAAAGAAAGCCCATAATCAAACCCGATTATTTATTTTCAATAAAAACATAGAAAAATTTACATGCATCGTTTTAAAACATTAAAGCTATATTCATATAATTTTAATTGGCTCTGGGCGTAGCTTTTCCGTCACGAATTTCAAAGTGACGGTTTCCATTATCAGCAATTTGTGAATTATGTGTTGCCATAACCACGGTGGTGTTGAAATCCGTAGAGGCTTTATTCATAAGTTCGAGAATCCTAATTCCATTTTCAGAATCTAAGTTGCCTGTTGGTTCATCGGCCAGAAGAATTGATGGCCGATGAACTAACGCGCGGGCAATCGCAACTCTTTGCATCTCGCCGCCAGATAATTCTGCGGGAAACGATTTAGCTCTATGGGAAAGACCAACATAATCCAAAAGAATTTGAACTTGTTTACTTTCGGTTTTAGCTGAATGGCTAAGTAAAAGCGGCAACTCTACATTTTCTTGAACCGTTAGAGTAGGCATGAGATTAAAAAACTGAAAAATAAATCCAATTTCCTTTCGCCTTAACTCAGTAAGTTCTTTGTCATCTAATCTATTTAACAAACGATTATTAAGATGTATTTCTCCCTGGTCTGGAAAATCCAGTCCACCTAGGCAATTTAAAAAAGTTGTTTTTCCCCCACCACTAGGACCCATTATCGAAACAAAATCTCCTCGCTGAAACTCCAGACTTACCCCCGACAAAGCTACAACCTTCTCGTTACCCGCATAATAATATTTACAAACATCTTTAAAGCGTATGATGGGAGAATTTGATGTCATGGTTAAATCCTTTTAGGTAATACAATTAAACATAAAGATGTAAGCATAATAAAAATAGAGTCTCCTCTCAAGTCAGTTGCACTCGATAGTAGCTTTATGTTATTGATATTTTTTTAATATTTTTAATTTTGAGGTTGGAATGCCGATTTCTCAAAAAATCAGCGAAAAACTAAAGAGTTCTTCTTGGATTAGAAAGATGTTCGAAGAAGGTCTACGTATGAAAAAGGAGTACGGCGCAGACAATGTGTTTGACTTATCTTTGGGAAACCCTGTGATTGAGCCGCCACAGAAAGTTCTCCAGGCGATTAAATTAGCTGCCAACGATACTAATCCAGGGCTTCACCGGTACATGCCTAATGCAGGTCTACATGATGTGCGTGAGAAGATCGCACGGTCATTAACTATTGAAACAAACTGCGCCGGACTATCAGCTGACCACATTGTCATGGTATGTGGTGCCGCCGGAGGATTAAATATCACACTTAAAACACTTTTGGATGCAGATGAAGAGGTGATCGTATTTTCACCATTTTTTGTAGAGTATCTATTTTATTCTGAAAACCATGGAGGAAAAACTGTAGCCGTATCAACAAATGAAGATTTTAGTCTTGATTTTAGCGCTCTTCGCGGCGCTCTTTCACCAAAAACTAAAGCTGTAATCATTAATTCTCCTAATAATCCTACGGGCGTAGTGTATCCCCGAGAAATGCTCGAGGAATTGGCCTCTATTCTTAAAGAATACTCAACGAGTAACAACAACCCGATATACCTCATCTCAGATGACCCATATAAAAAAATAGTTTTTGATGGAGTTGAGACACCTAATATTTTCGAATTGTATGAAAATAGTATTTATATTACCTCACATTCTAAGGACCTCGCTATTCCCGGGGAACGAATCGGTTATGTTGCAGTGCACCCAAAGTGTGCCGATTCTGAAAATTTAATGTCTGGTCTTATTTTCTGCAATAGAGTTCTAGGCTTTGTTAATGCCCCAGCATTGATTCAACGAGTTGTGAAAAACGTACAAAATGTTTCGGTTGATGCTGAGTTTTATTGGAAGAAACGCGATTTCCTATACGCGGAACTTACCCGTATTGGATATTCTGTGGTTAAACCGCAAGGAGCATTTTATTGTTTTCCTAAGTCTCCTCTCCAAGATGAAGTAGTCTTTACTCAGAAATTAGCAGAAAAAAAAGTGCTGGTTGTCCCAGGTCGAGGATTCGGGACCCCCGGATATTTTAGAATCTCTTATTGCGTTCCTGACCAAGTGCTTGAAGGATCTATCTCTGGGTTCGAAGCGGCTTTTAATGATGTTAAATGATAAGGTTCGAAATTCTGCTCAGAGTGAATGAGCACTACAACGAGAATGCGGCCTTTTTCCTACCAAAAAATTATACGTTCTCCAAGAATAATTACTTCCTAAGGATTTGGAACGGGCAGAAAATTCAATCACTGAATACCTCCTAGCTTACTTAAAGCTTTGGACGCCAGGGCCCTTTCTGCTAAAATTAGTGATTAACCTCAATATATTGATTATAAGATAGCAAGAAACCTTTTATTGGATAAACATATTATGGGCTTGTCACAAGATCAGATTGCCCGCTATAGCCGCCACCTGCTCCTTCCGGAAGTTGGTGTCGAGGGGCAAGAAAAATTATGTAATGCAAAGGTACTTTGTATAGGAACAGGTGGACTTGGGTCCCCACTAGGTCTTTACCTAGCTGCTGCTGGGATCGGGAAATTGGGACTCGTTGACTTTGATGTTGTAGACCAAAGCAACCTGCAACGCCAGGTTATGCATGGCGAATCAACCGTTGGTAAATTAAAAGTCGATTCGGCAAAAAATCGACTATCTGATATCAACTCCGACGTGGAAGTTGTCACCTACAACATCCGGCTCTCGTCTGAAAACGCGATGGAAATTTTTAAGGACTACGATATCATTGTTGATGGAACAGATAATTTTCCAACTCGATATCTAGCCAATGATGCGGCAGTCCTATTAGGAAAACCTTATATCTATGGTTGCATCCTTCGCTTTGAAGGACAGGCATCCGTGTTTTATTCAAAAGAAGGCCCATGCTATCGATGCTTGTATCCTGAACCACCACCACCAGGGTTAGTTCCAAGTTGCGCTGAAGGCGGTGTGCTTGGGATTCTGCCCGGGGTTATCGGCCTCATTCAAGCTACCGAAGTTGTTAAACTTATTTTAGATAAAGGTGAAACTTTGGTTGGACGCTTGGTGCTTTTTGATGCGCTCGGAATGAAGTTTAGGGAAATGAAATTACGGAAGGACAAAGATTGTCCCATCTGCGGAGAAAATCCCACGATTACCAAACTGATCGATTATGAACAGTTTTGTGGTATCCCTTCGGCAACGGCAGAAGAGGCTGACAATGCAAAATGGGAGATTTCAGCCGAAGAGGTTAAACAGAAATTAGACGGGTCTGACAACATTACTTTGGTTGACGTGCGAGAACCCTCAGAATACGATATCTGTCGGATTGATGGTTCGACTCTTATTCCGTTAGGAAAAATTGAGGACATGGAACCGGAAAACCTTACTGCCATTTCCAAAAGCGACCAAATCATACTGCACTGCAAAGCTGGGGTAAGAAGTTTGAAGGCAGCCAAAGCTCTTAAACAAATGGGGTTTAATGATGTTAAAAGTATGGCAGGAGGAATTGAAGCATGGTCTGAAAAAATCGATCCCTCTATCCCAAAATATTGAATTATAAGTTTATCAATTTTAACTGGCAGTCCTTCTACAAACTGGCTATTTGAATTTTCTAATGTTGCTTGACTTCAAACATTAAGCAGTTTAACCTTTGTCTGGAAGGTTGCTTCCGGCTCTAAACATCTTTTAGCTTTTAAACGCATAACCTTGAAAGGGAATTTTTATGAACCACTCCCATGATTCTGAACCAAATTTTGAAAAATTATCAAAAGCTATCACGGAAGCTGTTATGACTTCAGGGAAAGTCCGAAAAATAGTTGATGAAATTCAAAAGAACGATGATATATGCCCTCAAAGTTTTATGGTTTTGGTGCTCAAAATGCAGGTGCTCACCGAATCGCTTGAATTAAATATAGAACAGGACGATACTTTTGAAAAACCAGTTACTCCAAAAACGACAAAAAAAAAGAACCCTAAAAAATCCCAGTACATTGACGGACGTAAACTTTCTAAGCATGAACTTGATTTTGAAGAGTTCCGTAGAGAACAATTTGACTCAGAAAACTGGCTTAAGAAAAATCGGCTTACCCTCTAAGTCTGCGTCCCTTCGATACCCCTCTGTCCCTCTTAAAAATCTTTACTACCTCAAGTAATCACTCGATTTGCAATCCACAAACGGATAGCAGAATGAAACGCTTGTGGCTAAACGCCTAACAACTGGGAAAACAAGTGACGGTCTAGGTCATTTCGTCAGATACGCAAGGGTCATTGTGAAATAAGAACAGTTTTAACTCTTAACAAGACATACTAGAGACCGTCACTGCTAGTTTATTTTTTTGAGTATTGCATCAACTCAATTTCATATTTATCTGGATCTTCAGTGAAAATAAACCGCGTTCCATTCTCCGCTTCTATTGGACCTTCTGTAATGGGAACCCCCTCCTCTGCTAATTTGGTCATGCACCGTTCAAGGTCTTCGACTTGAAATGCCAAGTGTACTAAATCTTCAGGAACCTCAATATTTCCGCTGCCAGGGAAGGAACACAATTCAAGGTCGCAATTTGTCTCGGGAAAGCGCAAAAACACAAGCTGTGAACCGCGAGGAGATGTTTTACGCTCAACAATTTCCATACCCAAAATACCATTATAAAAATTAATGGAACGATCCATATCATGAACTCGAAACCGAGTATGCAGATACCTTTTCAGCACAATTCCTGCCCGAGAGTAACGATGGGTTCATATTTGGACATTGCTTTACGAACTAGAGAAATAATTTCATCAAGGCTCTCTGTATTATTTGCTTCAAACCTGAAAACAATAATTGGCTGCGTATTTGAAGCGCGTATTAAAGCCCATCCTTTATCAAAATTAACTCGAGCTCCATCAATATCAATCACATCGTATTTTTTGCTAAAACTTTCTGTAAGTTCGCGAACTATTTCAAATTTTCGATCATCAGGACAATCAACTCGTATTTCCGGAGTTGCCGCAGTTTTTGGAACATCGAGAAGCATCTCTGAAACTTTTACCTTGGAAGATGCAACTATCTGAAGAATCCTGCATGCCGCATAAATAGCGTCATCGAACCCGTAATAGGAGTCTGCAAAACAGATATGCCCGCTCATTTCACCTGCCAGCAACGCGTTGGTTTCCTGCATTTTCTTTTTAATCAGGGAATGACCAGCAGCAGACATGACTGCTGTTCCACCATGTTCCTCAATGTCTTTGAAAAGGTTTCGCGAACACTTGACCTCACCTACGACAGTGGCACCAGGATTCTGTTTGAGTATATCCCGTGCAAATAGCATCAAAAGTTGATCGCCCCACAGCATGTTTCCCTTTTCATCTACAATACCAATCCTGTCAGCGTCACCATCGAATCCGATCCCAAGTTCCGCCCCCTCTGCTTTTACTTTGTCAATAAGATCCACCATGTTCTTTGCCACAGTTGGATCTGGGTGATGGTTTGGAAAATCCCCGTCGGGCTCACAATATAGTTCAGTAATACTTGCACCTATTCGGTTTAAAAGTTTAGGACCTACGATCCCAAAGCACCCGTTTCCTCCATCGACCACAACCTTAACCGAACGTGAAATATTAACCGAACTACTAATATCCTTAATATAATCTTCTAAAATATTTGCATGGCTCAACTTGCCCACTCCAAATTCAAATTCATTTAAATTGATAAGTCTTCGCAACTCCTGGATACGATCTCCGTACAAACTATGCAGACCGTGACTGATTTTGAATCCGTTGAACTCTGGTGGATTATGGCTTCCCGTTATCATCACTCCACCATCTGGTTTTAAATGATGCAAAGAAAAATACGCCACCGGCGTTGGAACCAAGCCTATATCTATGACATCGCACCCGGTAGAATTCAATCCGCTGATAAGGCTATCTCTGAATGGGATGGAACTGCCTCTCATGTCGTACCCAACCGTAAGGGTTTTTCCCCCGTTTCTCCGAATATAGGTACCTATTCCTTTACCAATAAGTTCTGTGGAATCTAGGGTCAAATCTATACCCACTAAGCCGCGGATATCGTATTCTCTAAAAATCTGTGGATTGATAGTTTTCATCATAATTTTTTCTTAAAATTTTTTTGATGTTTATTGTGTTCAGCATTGAGGCCTACTTCTTATTTTTCTTTGTTGATGTTTAGTAAGGGTTCTGAGAAAAACCTCCATCCACTGTGAAATTTGAAGCAGTGATCCAACCTGAAAAATCGGAGGCTAGAAAAAGAACCAAACCCGTAACATCTTCAGGAACTCCCATTCGTTTCAGTAATAATGTTTCGGCTGAGGAAGCTCTCATTTCATCAACTATGCCCTGCAAGTCATTTCCTGACCTCTCAGCAATATTCTTAGCTTCGTCATCCCAGGATTTTGACCAAACAGGTCCCGGAGAAACCGAATTAACCAATACTTTATCACTGGCAAGAGTGCGTGCTAGAGAAATAGTCAAATTGCATAATCCTGCTTTAATCGCACTATAATGAGGAAACACATCTCCAGGACGACTTGCCGCAATGGATGTAATATTTATAATCCTTGGCGATGCTGATTGCTTTAAGGACGAGCTAAACAACCGACACGCTCTGACGGCTGACATAAGATTCACATCAAACACTTCTTGCCAATCTTCATCACTAAGATCAAAAAATCCCGCCAGTTTCTGAATCGACCCTACATTGTTGATAAGAATATCAACCCCTCCCATTGCGGAGATAGCTTTATTGTGAAACATTTGGATGTCATCTGATTGAGAAAAATCAGCCGAACAAAAAAAATGCCCTGTCCCAGAAATCTCATTTTCGATGGCACTAAGTCGTTCTCTGTTACGTGCGGAACCTGCAACATGTGCTCCAGCCTCCCCAAAAGCTAAGGCCAAACTTCTCCCTATACCTTCACTAACACCCGTAATGACTACTTTGCGATTTTTTAAATTTATATCCATGCTAAAATTTATCTCTTTTTAAAACATCAACTACTTTCCATGTCGGATTCATGGCAACTGAGTTATTCCCAAATCTTTCATCGTCATCATCGCTGATCTGGCTTATCCCAGCGATCGGATTTCATGTTGTAAATATATTCTTGGGCGTCTTCATGGCATTCCAAAAAAAAACTCCAACCATTATTAGGGCACATGGCTTTTTATATTTTGGAGTGCTTTTCTGCCTGATTAGCTTCCTTGTAATGAATCAAATACATGGAGAAAACACAACCTGGGACTACTTAGTTTTTGCCTACTTTATCACACTCGTACCTTTCAGCAAACGATGGGATCCCTTTATACACGCGCTCATCACCTTGGTCGGGTTAACGCTCCTACCTGTCCTCATTGTTCTACAAATGTGAAAACCAGAGTCTAAATAAAGGAGAGAATAAATTCCCCACTATTTTTGTTGTTATCTTGGAGGTTTAGATAGAGGTGGCGAGAAGTTTAATCCTGGATTCCTGCTTTGATAGTAACAGGCCCAAAAACTTTAGTACGACATCCTAGCCTTTGGTGTGGTTCCAGTCTATGAATTTTTTCAAAGAGAGTTTGCTCACTTACGTTTTCAAGTGGGGTCGGTTCTATTACACATTTACCACAAATACCCATTCCCCGGCAGTTTAATTGAGTATTAAGCCCTTTGTATAAATCGACATCCTGAAACAAAGCAGATTTTCTTAAATTAGCACCATAGCCCAACTTATACTCTTTGGATTTACCTGTTTCTTCATTGGTTATAGTCACCTTGGGCATTTTCTTAAATCTCGCTTACAAAAAAAACATGATTAAGCTAGAAAAGAAGTATATTTTGCACCTCATCTACTAAAAGTCAATTCTTTTCCAAAAACAAGAAGCTAAAAAAATCAAATACACT
>Ga0209043_1000635_pt1 | contig 21305 bp, 17 predicted proteins | sample SaaInlV_100m_DNA_3_FD_184654 | JGI IMG/M metagenome (GOLD analysis project Ga0209043, IMG submission 184654) | Marine microbial communities from expanding oxygen minimum zones in the Saanich Inlet - SI037_S4LV_100m_DNA (SPAdes) (version 2) | ecosystem: Environmental > Aquatic > Marine >... | reverse complement strand
AAACCGACTGCCACAGATGGGCTCGATGAGTAAGCCTTTTAACCTTTATTGGCATGCGACGTACACCAATTTGTTTGATGAGATTGATTTCCATATCAGCCCGAATCGGTTCAGTAGTATCGATGATCAGTGGGAATTTGGAGTCGGGCTCGGTAAAGCGGGTAAACCCACTTCATGGTGGATGTTTACTTTTGATAGGCTAGGCTTGGCCTATCAACGCAGCACAGATGGAGATTTTCAGGCAGTAAAGATTAGTGTTACCTCACCATTCGATCTCTAGGTTATTGCATAGGAACAATTAGAAACGAAATGAAAACCTCTGGTTAAATGATCTTTTCGGTAAAGGCCATCAAAAGCCGAGCCGCACGAAAAAGATGTATGCACCGGGCTAACCTGGGTGATTAATCCGACGTTAACACATCAGCTCCGTTCTTAGAGCATCCGTAAGGGGGGAGAGCCTCCAATGGGATACCTGTAAATACTCGCCTCACATTGTTGGAGAAAAATATGAAGATCACATATTGGAAACTGACATTATCCATTGCGCTTGGCATCGTTCTGGCGACCATACTGGAGAACGCTCTAGCCCCATTGTTGAAGCAATAGTTGAGCCTGCTCTAAAACCAAAGATTGGCGCGTATTGATTACGCTTCCTTGTCGCGCTCCCGAGATACTTCTTTCGAGTCTTGAATTGCCAAAAAACACTTTAAACGGAAGAAAGAAAATGGAAGCTCTGGTAAATCTTTTTGGTCCCTTATGGTTCTCAGCCCTGCTCTATTTGGGAGGTGTCTGCCTTATCTTTTTCGCTAAATCTATAGCAATCAATAGAAGTGCGGCCTAACAGGCCGAACAACTCGAACAACTCTTGATTACGGCCCGCTCGCTGAGCGTCCCTGCAGCCGATCGGCCAAGCCGGTCACCCGTTGCGCACTACGGCCTATCGCGCCGGCGAGCACCTCGTGTGCAGCCCAGATCTCAAGCGATTGCTCAGCACGGGTAATACCGGTATAGATCAGTTCGCGTGAGAGTACCGGTGAGAGTTGTGTCGGCAAGACCAGTACCACCTGGCGCGCCTGCGAACCCTGCGCCTTGTGCACCGTCATGGCGTAGGCTGTTTCATGCTCGGGCAGGCGACCAAGGCTTACCGCATGCTCATCCCCAGCCGTATCTATGAAAACCGCCTGCAGGCGCCCGGGGGAGTCTGCATCCGGCATCACCACACCAACATCACCGTTAAAAAGACCCAGCGCCGAGTCGTTTCGGGTCACCATCAGCGGCTGGCCGGGATAAGCGGGCAACCCCGGTGACAGCGCGCCGCCGGCACCAAGCTGGACACTCACCCGCCGGTTGAGGTCAGTGACACCGCGAGGTCCAGTGCGATGCGCGCACAGCACCATCAATGATCCCAACTTTTCGAACACGGCTTTTGCGTCAGCACCCTCGCGCACCAGTCGTGCGACCTCGGCATATACCGGTGTGATTTGCTCTGCCAGTAACGCATCCAGGGCGGCGTCCTCTTGCGCCGCTTGCAGGCTAATCTGCGCGCTAGCAGGGTCATCCAGCAGCGTCAGAGCATCGGTCACCCTCGCCTCACGAACGGCACTAGCCAGAGCGGCGATAGGGCTATGCGCGCCAAAACGCCAGTTATGAGTGAGTGGGGCCAGGGTGTCAGCCAGTGGGCCGCTATCGGCCGCTCGGCAGATATCCCCGAGCACAGCACCCGCCTCCACGGATGACAGTTGATCGCGATCTCCCAGCAAAATAAGCCGCGCATGCGCTGGCAAGGCTTCAAGGATGCTGACCATCAGTGCAAGATCCACCATTGAAGCTTCGTCCAGCACCAGCAAATCGCAATTGAGGGGTCGCATAGCGTGATAGCGCGGCTTTTTGCCCGGCCGCCAGCCCAGCAGCCGGTGTGCGGTAACGGCATCGGTAGGCAGGGCATCGCCAGGCGTGACTGCCGCCAGGCTATCCGCCAGTGCCTCGCGCAGTCGGGCAGCCGCCTTGCCGGTGGGGGCGCACAACAGCATGCGCTCAGGCGCCGCCAGCTTAAGCTGCGAAAGTAATGTAAGGATGCGCACCACCGTTGCCGTCTTGCCCGTCCCCGGTCCGCCGCTTATGACCGTAAATCGGTTATGCACCGCAAGCGTTGCAGCGTTGCGCTGATCAGCGCTTGTCGCATCATCAGGAAACAGCGTATCGAGCGCTGCTTCAAGTTGTGTCGAATCTATAGCAACATCGCAGATCTGCGTGCGCTGCATAATCAGTTCAGCCAACCGTCGCTCAAGTTCAAAGTAACGATACAGATACAAGCGACCGTCAGGCGTTACGACCAGAGGTGTCGTTGCGGTGCCATCACTGACAAGCGGCGAACTCTTGAGCGCCTGTTGCCACAGATCAAGATCGGGTGCACTCATCCCTGGGGCATCGTCGCTGTCAAAAACTGTGCTATTAGCAAGGTGGACCAGATCGACACAGACTTCGCCTGATATCACCCGCTCACCGGCGAGAGCCCCGGCCAGCAGGACCGATTCATCGGCGTTAGGGTCGAGCCGGTGCAGCAGACCGGCAAAGTGCAGTGCAATATCGGGCAGCTGGCCCGCGCGGCAGGCTTGCTGCAGGTGTTTCATCATGGCACTCACGATTGGCCACCTATCAGGGCGTCGAGATCCTCAATTAAATTTGCCGATGGCCGATCAAAAAAGACGCCGTTACCGGGGTGGCTTGGGTCCATCCCCCGCAAAAAAAGATAGTAGGCGCCACCAAAGTGATGCTCATAGCTGTAATCGGGAATGCGTGTGCGCAGCCAGCGATGCAGTGCCAGGGTATAGATCAGGTACTGCAGGGTGTAATGCGAGCGGTGCATCGTGTCGTTAAGCGCCGTTGTGCTGTAGGCACCAAGATCACCGCCCAGGTAGTTGGACTTGTAGTCCACAAGGTAGTAGCGCCCGCTTGCCTGAAACACCAGATCGATAAAGCCGTGCATGAACCCCGCCAGGGGTTCAAAGTGCCAATCGTCTAACCCTGAGCACAATGCCGGATGCAACCTGGCCTTGTGGCGCACCAGCACCTCGCGCCAGTGCTTTGCATCCAGTGCATCTACCGGGTAACAAAAGGCCATCTCGTCAACACGATCGGTGTGCGCCAGGGTGCCCAAATGCAGCCCGTCATCATTCAGCGGGCTTTGCAGCACTTTATCCAGCATCTGATCAACGACACTGGTCCATTCATCATCAAAGCCATGTTCACCCAGCACCTGGCCTACCGTTTGACGGCGCGCCGTAAGATCGGCTGCGCCAAAGTCAATGAGTTCGAGCACCCGGTGCACACAGGTGCCGGCGCGAGCGCCACGTGGAAAAGCAAAAAATCCACCCGCCTCATCAGCGCGACTTCGCCCAAGTTGCGAGTCAAAATCCGGCAGTGCACTGTCGTGCCCTGTGGTCATCGAACTGAAACTGCCCATCTGCCACGCGCTTTGTAGTCGGCGTTGCGCTCTGCGTGCCTTGAGTGAGGACACCGCGTCATCTTGCGGTACAGACTCGATGCCACTAGAGCTTGGCAGGGGGCATATTGCGATGGTCGCTTCGCTTTTGGCAGCGAGTGAATCCAGTGCATCGCTAAGATCGTCGTCCGACAGCCCAGCAAACTCTCGCGCCAGTTCAGTTGGGTCACTCGGTACACCGCCAGGCAGCGGCCGGTGCAAAAGCCAAGCCAGTGCCGAGGTGGGTGCGCCGTTAACCGCACCCCAGGCGAGATAACAACGGCTTTGCGCGCGGGTCAGAGCAACATAAAACAACCGTAGGTTCTCGGCCAGTTCTTCAACCCCGGCGCGGGCGCGGTGACGCTCAAGATCAGCCGAGCCAAAATCAACTGTTGCCTGATTCTGCGCATCGGGGTCGTGAAAAGTCACGGTATTGGCGCGGCCACTGCGCAGCGTACCGTCCCAGGCAAAAGGCAGAAACACCACTGGATACTGCAGGCCTTTGCTGGCATGTACCGTGGCGATACGCACCCGATCCTCATCGCTTTCAAGGCGCAGTAGCGAGTTTTCGTCAGCCACCGGGGGCTGGTTGCGCATGGCACCCAGCCAGCTCATTACCGCAGCTATATCAGTATGTTTTGTTGCCATGGACTGGATGCACTCACCGAGATGTAACAGGTTGGTCAGACGCCGCTCGCCGTCGGCAAATCCGGCCAGACGTTGCAGCACATCCTCGGATGCGGTCAGTTCGCGAAACATACGCATGAAGCCGCTGTCACGCCAACGCTCATGGTAGTGGTGAAAACGTGCCAGCCAGGCATCCCAAACAGTCGCCTCGCACTCCAGTTGCATCAGTGCCGACACGTCCACGCCCAATAGATCTGTCAACAGTGCAGAGCGTACCAGCGCCTCACGGCGCGGCTGGGCAACCGCCTGCAGCACGCGCTCGAGTTCCATGGCTTCATGACTCTTATAAACGCTCTGCTGACCCTGGCGCACACACGGGATGCCGGCTGCAATCAGCGCTCGCTGCGCCGTGACCCCCTCGGTATGGTTGCGCACCAACACTGCAATATCACGAGGCGCCAGCAACCGATCCCCCAGCGCGGTGGCATTAAACAGCAGCCGGCGAATCTCTGTTGCCATGCTGATGCTGGCGAGTGCTCTGGCATCAGTTTTGGTTACCAGCTTCCCGGGTTCTTGCCGGTCTATGGGCCAGAACACCAGCGGTGCTGTCCTATGGTCGTCAATCAGGTGCGGCGCGGTTGCGGCTGAGACCGCTTTGTTAAAAGGGATCTCGTCAAAAACAAAGCTGCCCGTAGGTGCACGATGCGAGAACACGGTATTCACCGCCTTGACCAGCTCCGGCGTAGCGCGGTGATTGGTGTCCAGTGTGTAATGATGGGCAGTGCCAGTGCGCGCTTTAAGATAGGCAAAAAGATCGGCGCCACGAAAAGAATAGATTGCCTGTTTGGGATCACCGACCAGAAAGACCGGTTGTGCGCCATCACCGTAGATTGTATTGAAAATCTCGTACTGCACCGGGTCGGTATCCTGAAACTCATCCAGCAACGCTGCCTGATAATCACTGCGCAACCGCTGCACCAGTGCATCGCCGATACCCGGTTGCACTGCTGCGTGCAGGTTCAGCAACAAATCATCGTAGGCCTGTACGCCGCGCTCGGTTTTCAGCTCGCGTTGCGCGGCATCGGCGCGACTCAGCATCTGGTTCAGCCAGGTCACGTAGTAAGCGCTCGCAGCATCCTGATAAGCCGCAAAACACGAAAGCAGCGAATCGACCTCGTCAAAAAAAGGATGTACTGGTGGGTCGGCGTTCTTACGCGTTGCCGCTGGACTTAAAAGAAAAGAACTGCCGAGTTTCTCTAAAGGTTTAAAGGCTTTGAGCTGTGCAAAATCCAGTGTTGGCCCCGACAACAGAGCATTGAGTTGCGCCAGCCACTTGGGCAGAGATTTCACCGGATAACGCTGACGGTTCAGGCCGGTATCCGGATCCAGCAGCAGTTGGCTGACCACCTCGCCCTGCTCGCGCCAGGATTGGGCGATCGAGTGGTAGGCATCGGCCAGTGGGCCCTCAAGCTGCGCTGGCGGTGGCGCCGAAACGGGCCCTGCGACCGCCAGATATGGCTTGCCGATCAACGGCGCCAACAGCGCCAGCAGGTCGTCCCCACTGCGCAGCTGCTTGTTACTGGCCAGCCAACCCACCCAGGTGTGACTCGCAGGGTAAATCTCCCGGCGCCACAGGTCATCGACCACCTCGCCCAGCAGGGCGCGCTCATCGGTAAGCACCTCGGTTTCAAAAGCGATGGCACTCTGAAAAGCGCTGTCGCCCAGCACACGCTCGCAAAACCCGTGAATAGTGAAAACCCCAGCCTGGTCAAAATCGGCTATGGCGCGACGCAATTTCAAGGCGCACGCGTGGTGATCGGGATAGCGCAACAGCAACGGCTCGATCAGCGGATCATCCCCATCGCCTTTCCCGGCAAAAGCGTTAAGCGCTTTGCTCAACGCACCGCGTAAGCGCTGGCGCAGCTCACCGGTGGCCGCCCGGGTATAGGTGACCACCAGTATCTGCCCCACCTGCATCTCACCTTCAAGCAACAAGCGCAGGTACAGCGCAGTAATGGTCCAGGTCTTACCTGTACCGGCAGCGGCTTCAACCAGGTTGACGCCCTGCAGCGCGACCGTGAAAGGATCCAGCGATCGCGCGATCATGCGTCCTGGTCCTGTAGCCGTTCGTTGGGAGTGCCCAGCAATAGCGTGGCCAGCGATTCAAACTCCTCGTCCAGCGCCTGCCCGAGGCGATCACGAAAAGCCAGAGCGAAATACGGATCGGATGATTCGCCCTGGGCTGGGCCAAAATCCGAACCCATCCAGGTCTGTTGGGCCGCAGAGCGTGGAGAACGCGACGCGTTGACAAATTTCCAGGCACTGCGGGGGAAAAACGGCAAAGGCCGACACATGCCTTCGCTATAAAGCGCCAATATTTCCCAAAGCAGCTGACCGGGATCGTGCTCGGGCGCAAAGGTCGCGACCCCGTTGGGGCTGACAAGACGGGTATGGTGTGATGGCGCGTCTGTTGCCATATTCAGCAACAGGTGTGCGCACCAGGCCCGCAGCATCACCCAGGGGCTTGGCGATTCAACCGACCAGAGAATCTGGCCAGACGGGCCAACGTTTTCCAGAGTGCCGGTCAGTTGCCAATCCCCCACCATCACGCTGACTGACAGGGGCAAAAGCGCCTGCGACGTCAGCAGGGGCTCCAGCAGTGTGGCAACCGGCGTGGCCTGACACCACTGCTCACTCATGGCCAATTCGCCGGGCGTCCCGGGGGGTAACTGACCGCCTAGCCGGACACGCTCTGCGAGCTCGGCCTCGCCGATACCCTGCAGTTGTGCCTCCAGTGCTGCCCGCGCCACCGCCCGGCGTGATCGCCCGTCCAGCTGCATCGGCTCGCGCGTGGGCAGCTGGCCTGCACCTGGCTCGAGCACCACGTTAAGGCGACCTCGCAACAGGGCGCGTGCCGGATTAGCCAGAAAGTCGACCAGGCCATCCAGTGATAGCTCGCCCGGTAGCGGCGGTGCGAGAGGCTCATCAAACAAAGGTGTGGTGTTGGGCCGACGCAAACCGCCCGGCGGGACCATCTCACACGCGTAACTGAACAAACCCGGCTCGGCGCTGAAGTAACGCCGGCTAAATGGCTGAAGCGGATGACGGATCGTCAGCGCTTGGGACAAAGTGCCCTCTTCAGATAAGGCATCGACCTGCTCGAGCAGTTCACTGACCACCACCGAGGGCGGCTGCACAGTATCGTCCCGCGCACTGGCGCCACTGTAGCTGATGTACAAACCCCAACGGGCACAGCTCAACGCTTCCAAAAAAGCATGGCGGTCTTCGTCGCGCCGGCGCCGATCTCCACAGCGGGGCTGGGCAACCATCTGGTCCAGGCCATAACTACTGTCGCGCCCGGGGAAATCTTCGCTGTTCATGCCCACCAGGCACACCAGTTTCGCCGGCAGGCAACGACCATGGGCCAGCGTGGCAAAGGTGACAGCACCGCTCATAAAGCGCCCGCCGCTGCCACCACGCAGACGCGCTTCCAGCGCATCACGTACCGCCGGCAGTCCCAGCGGCTCATTAAAGTTTGCGATTGCCCCGTCACCGGCCAGCGCGGCCAATTGCTGACGCAGTCGCACCAGGTTATCAACTTCCTCGGGGCCGGGAAGAAAGAATCGATCCAACAGCTGATTGAACAACGACACCCATCGCGACAGTGGGTATGTGCCAGACAATGTCTCGTGCAGGCCGATTAGCTGCTCGAGGAAAGAGCGCCAGCGCCCGGCCACCTGTGCCAGACTGGCATCACCCGGCGGGGCCGGCATGCAACCGGCAATCGGTTCGTCGTTATCGCCTAGCGCAAAACCCAGCAACAGCCGGTCGGTCGCACCGCGCCAGGTGTGGGTGCCACTGATGGGTAGATCCATCGCTGCCAGCGAGTCGGCATCGGCCCCCCAGCGGATACCCAACTCCCGTATCCACTGCATGACCTGTTCGACGTCGACCTCGGCGAGCGCAAAACGAGCCCGCAGTACCGGAATATCCAGCAAGGCGCTCACCCGTTGCGCATCAAGACGACCCTCGGGTAATCGCAGCAGTTCCAGAAAAGCATGTACCAAAGGGCTGTGATCATCCAGGGCGCGCTCGGCCAGGTGCCAGGGAATATGACGTTGCCCGGTCGCAGCGCCAAACACCGATTCAATCAATGGGGCGTATTCAGCGAGTCGGGGAATGAGGACCCGCACATCGGCCGGTGTCAGATTCGGATCACGCTCAAAAGCATCCAGCAGGCGGTCATGCAGCACCTCGATCTCGCGCATGGGCCCGTGACAGATATGGACCTGGATCGAGCAATCCTGGGCCGTGCCGACAAACGCCGTCGCTTGATCGGCATCGCGCAGTTCCACAATATCTGCCTGAATAGCCCCAAGCACGGTGTCGCGCGGCGGGGCATAGTAAGTTTCTGACTCGATCGATTCAAGCTGCAATAACTGGGCAAGGTGTTCGCGGCCCAGTCGGCCCATAGAAGCCAACAACCGGTTGCCTCTTTCCAGGTATTCGTCTACGCCCTCCCCCTGGGTTGCGATCAGGCGAGCCCGTTGGCGGTCGCTGACAATATCAGCCCAGAAACCGCCGCTGAAGTTAAGGTGATAGATGTGTACATCGATGTGCTCTGCCAGACGCGAGAGCAATTCGAGCAATGCCCCCGACAGACCGGTAAGCGCAAACAGGGAAAGCCGCTTGGGAAGACCACCAGCAACTGGTGAGTTCTTGTGCAGTGCGCTAAACAGTTCGTTGCGCAACTTGAGCCAGTGGCGCGTATCTCCGACGCTGATGACACGCTGCCACAACGCACCCTGCCACTCATCAGCGCCATGGCGCTCCCAGCGGTCAATCCAATCGGGTCGAAAAACCAGGTATTGCTCAAACAGTCGACCCATCTGGTGCGCCAGTTGCCAATGACGCAACGAACTGGCATCGGCGAGGTAGTGCGCCAGCGCGCTGTGCTGCTTGACGAAGGTGGTATCGCGCAACACCGCCAGCACGCGCCAGGCCAGGACCTCGGCTGAAAACGCGTTGGCCTTGGGTACATCACTCAACACATCACGAAACACCCGCCACAGCAGTCTGGCCGGCAACAGCCATTGAACGTTGGCACTGATGCCGTGACGCCGGGCCAATTCCAGTGTCAGCCACTGACCAACCGCGCCACTGGATACGGCGACTATTTGGGGAGCCAGAACCGGGCCTGCCGGTGTTTTTTGATCCGTGGCCAGGCGCTCGGCCAGATCCTCCAAACGATTAGCGTGATAAAGATGCAGCATCAGGGGCTATCGACAGGGTCTGATGAGCATGCAGGCATGGGCGAGATTATGCGTGCTGGCAGGCTCGCCCGGTGATTCTGCAATCCAATGCGGTGGAACTCAGGCTATGGATATTCCTTGGGGATGGGCTTGCATCCAAGCAGACGGTGATACCTTGGACCTGCGGGGGAATCCAGGCTGAATCAGCCCGCCATGGCGCGATCGATAATCGAATCCAGATCGCATCCACGGGGCAATGTGCCAAAGGCGCCCCGATAACGCGGCGCCAGGCGCGAGGCACAGAAGGCTTCAGCCACAGCTGCGGGGGCGTTCTGGGTCAGCAACGCGCCCTGCAACGCCAGCGCCATCATCTCGGTAATCATGCGCATCCGGACTTCCATGTCATCCGGGTCATTGAACTCCCCATGCAGATCGTCGATGAGACGATCCAGGTTGGCGTCGTTACCACGCGCTTTGGCCACCTCGGCCATAAACACTGAAACCACTTCAGGCTCGCGGCTCACGGCACGTAACACGTCCAGGCCGATAACATTGCCCGAACCTTCCCAGATCGAGTTGACCGGTGCCTCGCGATAAAGCCGCGGCATGATGCTCTCCTCTATATAACCCGGGCCGCCATGACACTCCAGCGCTTCAAACACCAGATAAGGGCAACGCTTGGTATTCCAGTACTTGGCAACCGCAGTGCCGATCCGGGCCAATGCGTTTTCGCTTGGGTCACCACTATGATCCATTGCGCTCGCCACGCGCACCCCCAGCGCCAGCGCCGCCTCAACCTCAATGGCCATATCGGCCAACACGTTTTGCATCAACGGCTGTTCAATGAGGCGCTTCTTAAACGCTGAGCGGTGAGCCGTGTGATGCAGCGCCTGAACCAGCGCTTGGCGCATGATCCCGGCCGAAGACATGGCGCAGTAAATCCGGTTACCAGTCACCATGTCGATGATGGTACGGACACCACGACCTTCCTCGCCCAGCATAATCCCATAGGTATCCTGAAACTCGATTTCGGTGGAAGCATTGGAGCGATTGCCCAACTTGTCCTTTATCCGCTGGATAGACAAATTGTTGCGCTCGCCATCCGGTCGCCAGCGCGGTACCAGGAAACAGGAAATGCCCATGTCGTTCGTATTGGCCAGCACCAGAAAAGCATCGCACATCGGGGCCGAACAGAAAAACTTGTGGCCGGTTAGCAGATAGTCGGCACCAATTCCAGACTCACGGCCCATGGGTACCGCAACAGTCGAATTGGAGCGCACGTCCGAGCCGCCCTGTTTTTCTGTCATAAACATGCCGACCAGCGCGCCGGTCTTTTCTGTCACTGGAATATCACGAGAGTCATAAACGTCCGACAGAACACGCGGCATCCACTCGGCCTCGATTTTGGGGGTGGTACGCAAACTGGGCACCACCGAATAGGTCATCGCCATCGGGCACATGACACCACCCTCAGGCTGGCTGAACATGTAGGTCAAAGCACCTTGTCCGAGATGCCCGGCACGTCCTTCGTTATGCCAGGCGAAGTTATGCGCCTGGTGTGAGATCACCAGGCGCAGCAGATCGTGATAGGCCGGGTGGAACTCGACTGTGTTAATCCGCATGCCGTAGCGATCAAAGGCGCGTAGTTCCGGGACGCAACGGTTCGCCTGGTTGGCCTTCTCGAAAGTCTCATCAAGCCCTGCTGCCTTCCCGGCTTTTGCCATATGGCTGATGTGATCGTCTCCACCGCAACAAGCAAACCAGTCGCGCAGTGCCCGGTCATCGGCCCACAGATCCTGATCGCCCATGTGAGGCGGCATGTTGGTGACCTCATGGGTCGCAAGTTGTGTAAGGGGGCTGCGTGGCTTCATAGTGGATTGGTGAGATACCGCTTTTCCGTCTGATTTATCCCGATTTAACCTGGCCAAGACTCAGTAACCCAAAGCCTTCGTGTGTCTAAACGCCGCACAAGGGCTGCCCCCAAGCCACCGTGTGATAACTGACGTGACCAGTCATTTCTCCGCTGGGGCTAAACAGCGCTGCCGGTTGTCTGCATTATGGCACCCGCACTCTGGATAATGCGCCTTACAGTGCCGGGGTTGGTCTGGATTTTAATTTATAGGTCAATACGGCAAAATGAAAAATTTACCAAGATAACTGTGCCCGGTTCTTATCACAGGGCGTGGCCCCCGCAGCCTAACCCGATCGCGTGAGTCGGCGTTGCGACTGCACCTCGCGATGAGCCATCCAGCTGGCGGCAGTAACGATCAGAGCACCGCCAAGCGCAATCCAAAGATCGGGGTGCTCATCAAAAAGCACCAGGCCAAGCAAAGTCGCCCACACCAGTTGCAAAAAGGTAAATGGCTGCACTGCCGATACTTCGGCCGCCTTGAAGGCTCGGGTCATGCAGTAATGGCCGGTCGTGGCCAGCGCTGCCGTAGCAAACAACAACTCCAGTTCTTCGAGCGTCGGGGTGCGCCACACCGCAAGCGCCGGTAAAGCCAGGGTGAGTGTACAGAACACCGAGAGCATCACCACAATCATGGTACTGGATTCGGTACGAGTAGCCGACTTGGCCATTAAAAAGGAGCAAGCAAAAAGCGGCGCGGCAGCCACCTGCGCTAAAGCACCGATATCGATCTCCCGAAATCCCGGGCGCAGGATCAGCAACGCCCCGGCAAAGCCCGCGAGCATAGCGATCACGCGGTAGCTCCGTAGCCGCTCGCGTAAAAACAGCGCCGCGCCCAGCGTCGTGAAGACTGGCGCGGTGAATCCCAGCGCTGTGACCTCGGCAATGGGGATTCGGCTCATGGCAAAAAACCACAACATTACGCCACAGCCATGGGCCAAACCACGGAGTGCATGAAAACCGATCCGTTTGGAATGCAGCGATAACACCCCGGCACGCGACAACAACGGCAGCACCATCAACAAACCAAAGGCGTAGCGAATAAAGCCTGCCTGCACCGGGTTCATTGAGGTGCCAAGATAACGCACCGCAACCGTAACCCCGACAAACAAGACCCCGGTCAACACCATCCAGCCAATACCTCGGATGTTGCCGGACAACCCGGGAGCAACGTGTTCAGTTGGATTCAAGTGAATCAGTCGGGATACTGGGCTGCTGCAGCGGTCAGGCGCTGGCGCACCGTTTCGCGCAGACTGTCCGGTGCGATGACTTCTACCTGGGCACCGTGTCGCATGATATCCATGACCAGTTCGGTCTCAGCGGCGTAGGGAATCGTCAGTGTGTAACTGCCATCTTCCTCCAAACGGCCGCTTTGGCGTGAGTGCCACTTTTCACGCGCGACCCAGCGGGCCGCCTCGGGCGAAAAACGCAGCACCGCCTCGCGGATTTTATCGCCCGCAAAGATGCCGTAGCCGGTGCCGAGCACTTGCTCCAACTGCGCGTCACTCACGCTCTTAGCCTGTTTCGTCTCGACTACCTGCGCGCCCTCAATAGCATCAACAGCGAAACTGCGAAGACCATTGCGCCAGTGGCACCAGCCATCGAGATACCAGTTGTCGCGGTAATGCGCCAGGCGCTGCGGCGATACGCTCCGCTCGGTGATCTCGCCGCTGCGCCGGTTGAGATGCCTGATCTGCAGCCGGTAACGACGTAACAATGCGTGGGAGATGGCACCGAAAACATCGCTATCTGCCTGGCGGGCCGCCATGTGCAGCACGCGGATACGCCGGGCTACCTCATCAACTGGATGATCGCCGCTGTCCAGTAACCGGCGAATACGGTTGCGTAAGGGTTCAATGTGCGGCTCCAGCAGACCAGGCTGCAAACTGGAAAGCAAATGCTCCATGGTCAGCAGTGCGTGCACCTCAGAGGCATTAAACCAGAGCCCGGGCAAAGCGTAGCGGTCGGCCTCTTCGGAGTGCGCTTCGTAACAATAGCGGCGCGCCTCATGGTCCCAGGCAATGGGTGCCGCCAGGCGATCGCGCATGTATTCCAGGTCGCGCCGCACGGTGGCCCGCGATACTTCCATTGCCTCCATCATCTGGCGCAAGGTGGTGCCCTGGTGGGCCCGCAGCATGCGATCGATGGTATAGAAGCGCTCGGTTCGATCCAAAAGAGTATCAGCCCTTAGCCAGCAGCATCGTACGAGGTATCACTGCGTGCAGCCATGATCAGATCGTTAAGATGAATATCGCCAATCTTGTGGGTCCACCAGTCTACTGTCACCCGACCCCACTCGGTAAGTAGCGCGGGGTGATGGCCTTCTGATTCTGCCAGTTCGCCGATCAGGTTGGTAAAAGTCAGTGCCGCGGCAAAATTGCCAAAGCGGTAAGCCCGTCGCAATCGCGGCTCATCATCCACAATCAGGCGCTCCCAGTCTGTGTGGGTGGCGAGAAACTCGGCCAGTGCGTCATCGGTGACAGGCGGTGCCCCGGCCCGGCAGGCCTCGCAGGTCATCTTGGTGTAATCGGTCATGATTTCCTCTTTGGGTTCATTTGGGTTGCGCTTCCCTGGGGCTCACCTTTGGTGATGCCGGCCCAGGCTCATGGTCTCGGCAATGGCACAACCACGCGGCTTTTGTCTGGCGATCCCGAGCATACGCCCGCGCTGACCCGGTTGGGCTACAGCCCCTGTCATTCGCCTTATTGTGCATTTTGCGCTTTGTATCATTTGGTTGTGTGCCGCGTGGGTTTGAAATCCCGCTCGTGGCAGAGGAAGCCGTAGCCGTCTTTTACTTTTTGCGACCCACAGGCACAATACTGCAATCATGGAACTGGAAGAACATCTCATCGAGTGCCCCTACTGCGCCGAGGTGTTCACTGCCCTGGTTGATCCAGCCACTGCCGGTGACCAATACGTAGAAGACTGCGAAATCTGCTGCCAGCCGATTGTCTTTTGGGTCAGCGACAATGGAGCCCAAGCCCCCTGCACAATAAACGCCCGCCGCGAAAACGAGTAGCGCCTCCTAATTAGCTTCACCGGCCGGGCAGCTATTGGCCTGTCGGTAGTCCGCTTTGCCGTGGACTTCGCTGCATACTCCAATACCGCTGAGTCCTGGGCGTTTCATCTCAGTTCGGCCGGCTGGACATCAGATGGGCATACTTAAGATCCTCAAAAGTATTACGGTAATCATCAAGATTGGTAGTGAACATCTCCCGATACTGTTCCACAAAATATTCGATGGCCCGGTCGCGCTCCTGGTCGTAGGCCGCAATGTCATCGGCGTGCGAGGTCACCACAAACGCATTGAAGCGTGCTGCGGCATACATCAGACCCTGACTGATATTCTCCTTATGAAAGCGCTCGGCCTGCTGGTTGGCCAGATCAATAAACTGGTCGGCAATCTCGCGCAACTGGGCATCGAGTTCCTCGTCGGTCAATTCCGCGTCGCTTGGCTTGTCACTCATAGCGCTCCTCCTGTAAGCACATCCTGATCCTGCGCCCCATTCTACGAGGGCCCGGTAAGTAACGCCATGAGCAACAACACCTGGACAGGCCGCCCCAGCGAATAGTCACAGCACGTGCGATGCCACTTCTCCCAAACGGGCAGATACGGTAATCTGTGCCGATGCGCTTTGACAACAAGAAAGTATTGGTCACCGGGGCCTCGCGCGGGATTGGCCGCGCTGTGGCACGCCAGTTTGCTTCAGCAGGGGCGCAGGTGGCCGTGCACTGCCGCGCCAACCAAGAGGCTGCCCGCGATACCCTGGCAAGCCTCGACGGCACAGGCCATGTGCTTTGCGCCGGCGACCTAGCCGATGCCCCGACGGTACAGCGCATCGTCACCGAAGTCATTACAAGCCTGGGCGGGCTGGATATCCTGGTGAACAACGCAGGTATCTTCGAAGCCCACCCCATCGATGAAGTCTCATTTGCCAAGTGGCAAACGGCCTGGCAGCGCACCCTGGCTGTCAACCTCACTGGCCCTGCCAACCTGTGCTGGTGTGCCGTTGAGCACATGCGTGAGCACGGTGGCGGGCGCATTGTAAATGTCAGTTCGCGCGGCGCTTTTAGAGGTGAACCGCGTTGCCCGGCCTACGGCGCCAGCAAGGCAGGGCTGAACGCAATGACCCAGTCACTGGCCCAGCACGTGGCAGGCCTTGGAATTTTTGTCGGCGCGGTGGCGCCAGGCTTTGTCGAAACCGATATGGCGAAGACTACACTACAGGGGCCCGATGGTGACGACATCCGCCATCAGAGCCCGCTCGGGCGAGTCGCTCGACCCGAGGAAGTCGCCCATGCCGTACTGTTCCTGGCCTCGCCAGGGGCCGAGTTCTCCACTGGCGCTATTATTGACGTCAACGGTGCTTCGTATCTGCGCAGCTGAACCGCGCGAATCCGCTAAGTACGAACACCCGATCCCGCTCAAGAGCTCGACACTGCCTGTGACGTACAGGGGCGCCGTGAAATCTTCAGCAACTTTGTTTTCTTGGCTGGCTGCGGCCAGCATCTGGCACGTCACAAATTCCGATCAAACTGGACCATATTACAGGCTTTGAGAAACAGCGCTTCGGACAGCGCGCCGGTCTGTTCAAACAACTGATCGCAGCCGTCAATGGTGCACGCCTCGTAATCGGTCTGCATGACAGTCCAGTTTTCTTTGGCCATGTCATAGCCTTTGCGCGCCAGGCAGGCGGTCCGAAAAGTATGGATCATGCAGTAATGGATCTGATCCTTCGCCTCTAAGCCTGCGGGGGCCTCGCATTCGGGCAGCGCCTGTACTGGCACCGCTGTTAACAGTAATCCCAACCCCACCATTGGGCGAAAAATTCTTGACCGTATAAGCTTCAACATGACCATGTTACTCTACCAAACTTTCATAAAGCCTCTCTAATTTAAGGAGCTATTCAATGAGATTCTTCCACAGTGGTTGGCGCATCAGTCTAGCGGTGCTGGCGCTGGGATTTACGCCCGCCCAAGCAGGAGACCCGATCGAAGAGGCCATCACTTACCGCCAGTCGGCCTACAAGATGATCGTCTGGCATGTGAAACCCATGACCGCTATGGTCAAAGGCAAGGCGGACTGGGACGCTGACGCGTTCAATTACCATGCAAAGGCGCTGGCCAAACTCAGCCGGTTCCCGATCAATGGCTTTATCCCCGGCAGTGACTTTGGCGACACCCGGGCGAAAGAAGAGATCTGGGAAAACTGGGATGATTTCCAGGCGAAGATGAATGCCCTGATCGAGCAATCACAAGCACTGGCAAAGATTGCTGCGTCCGACAACCAGGACGCGATTACCGAGCAGTTCATCAAGACCGCCCGCACCTGCAAAAGCTGTCACAAGAAATACCGCGAGAAAGACTGACATGGCCATCAATCAGCGACTGTACAAAATCTGGCTGATTGGCATTGTCCTACTGGTGCTAACCGGCTGCCCATCCAACCCTGCCCAGGTCACGGGCGAGCCGGTGTACTGTAATGGCAGTCCGGTGGCGCGACCTGCGGGCTGGGAATGCGGCCAACCCAAGTAAAACTTACGACCCGTCGATAGCCAGGAAACTGTTACCGAACAGTTCATCAAGACCGCCCGCACCTGCAAGGGCTGTCACAAAAAATATCGTGAGGAAAACTGACATGGCGTTCAATCACCGACTGTGCAACATCTGGCTGATTGGCATTGTCCTAGTGGTGCTGACGGGTTACCCATCCAGCCCTGTCCAGGCCGGGGGCGAGCCAGTGTACTGTGATTGCAGCCCGGTGGCGCGACCAGCGGATTGGGAATGCGGCCAACCCAAGTAAAACTTGCGACCCGTCGATAGCGCGTGATGCCCCCGGGTCAGGTCGCCTGGCCGAGACCCCACAGCAGTGCTGAAAAAATCAGCACCAGAATCAGCGCGGCCCACCACGGTGAGCGCAAACGCGGCGCCACAACCGGCTCCTTGTAGCTTTTCACCCCGGTGATCATCGCGGTAATGAGGTTATCGCGTTTAAACACCAGGTACGCCAGTGCCGCAACGGCGTGTACGGCTATCGCCACCCACAACACGTTGAACAAGAAGTAGTGCACACCGGTTATTACATCGCTCAGCCCTTTGCCCGCCCAACCGGACAGCGGTCCATCAAACAGCAGGTCGTCATTGCTGAACAGCCCGGTTACGGCCTGGGCGACAAGCAGACCCAACAGCAGCAACACCGACCAGCCGCCGGCCGGGTTGTGGCCTACCCGGTTGCGTTCGACACGAAATGAAAAAACCCCCCGCAGATAGGTCACAACGGCCCTGCGACCTCTAATAAAGTGGCCAAAACGCGCGGTCTCACTGCCGACAAAGCCCCATACGACCCGACTCAGCACCAGGGCCAGCACCGAGATGCCCAGCCACCGGTGCACTTCCATCCAGTCGTCCTCGGATGTTCCGGTCAGCCATGACCCGGTCAACAACACCAGCAAAGACCAGTGAAAAACCCGGACTCCCAGATCCCATACCCTGACCGGGTATCGATTACCCTGCAAGAAACCTCCTTAACGCAAACCGTTGCTTAACCCGAAACGACACAGTAGCAGACAGTGATTAACAATCTATTAACGTAACGCAGCTCCAAGATTGTTCTGGATGCGGCTTGTGGTGTTCGACAAAAGACCGTCATGGGGTGCGTCTTTATTTACGACTTTGAGACCCCATATTGCTCGTATATAACCCACTGAGTAAACCCAATGAAAACCCCAAGTCAAATCAAGTGCCTGATAACCGGATTATGTACCTTCTGTCTGGTGGCATTGCTAGGTCTCAGCATTCTCACCGCACCGAACACCTACACCAAAGAAGCAGAGAGGCAGACCGCGGTGCAGTAAATGCCATCCGCAAGCGCGTGTGAATCCACCTTTGCGAGCACCACTGCAAGGCCGTGGTCTTTGTTTGTGAAATGACGTTTAGAATGAATATTTCGAGAAGCACTTGCCCTTTGTGCTTGTCCAGCATGCGATTGCTTGTGACAACCCAGCCGCGGCAAAACGATACAATAGGTCGATGACTTTACCCGCTGCACCATTTTTTCGTGTTACCAGCGCTCTGGTCTTTCTCGCGTGTGCGGGCCTTTTAGGTTATGCCTACTGGCTGCAGTTTCGTGAATTCCTGGATCCGTGCCCGCTGTGCATCTTTCAGCGGCTGGCATTTGTCGGCATTGGCGTCGCTGCATTGATCGGGGTGTTTCACAATCCACGCAGCTTTGGCCGCAAAGTCTATGCCGGACTGGCCACGTTAGCGGCGGCACTCGGCGTAGCGGTAGCCGGCCGACACATCTGGATTCAATCACTGCCGCCAGACCGAGTCCCCGAATGTGGGCCGGGCCTTGAATTCATGCTGCAGAACATGCCACTCGCCGACGCTCTGAGCAAAGCCCTGGCAGGCTCCGGTGAATGCGCTTCAGTCGACTGGACTTTCTGGGGGCTGTCGATGCCCTGGTGGGCGCTTTTCTGGTACCTGGCGCTGGGCGCTTTGATGATCAAGGCCGCGTCGCAGCGAATCTGACCGACCTCGAGCAGTCTTCCCAGATCTCAATATCGAACAGGTACTTGTAGTTTCTGTCCCCGGTTTATTAATCGAGCAGATCGTTTAACCGGGCCATATGGCGCATCTTAGTGCATTGTTTTGCACTCAGCTCAACGCTGCCAGAGGACGTGTCACTGTGCATCAGGTTACCGGGTGATTGTGTGTGCGAACCATCGTCTAGCAGCACATGCGCAAGCTCATGTGCCAGGGCAATGTGCGGGTCACGGGTAGCAGCCGTGATCCACACCGTAAAACGTAAAGCGGGGTTGCTTTTGCTGTTGGCGGTGCCAAACGTGACCGCTTCGAACGCGGGGCGATCCAAGGTGTCACGAACAAAAAATACCCGTGGCCCTTGCGAGCCGACTTTGTCGGTCAGCAGTTTCGCGTTGCTGCGGGAAAAATCCCGCACGCCGTCCGGGGCGCTAACCTCGAGCATCTTTGCAGGCAACAGATCGATGCCGCATTGTCTGATGATGTCGGCGCTGCGCGGGACCAGTTGCAAAATTTCGTTTCCATCCCACCCGCTATCGTTGATCATAACCAGGGTCGGCTGGAATCGAGCACTGGCCGAAGCATCATGCTGCCAATCAGTGGTGGCACTGACCTGTAGACTCTGCGTGTCGCGCTCTCGCGCCAGGTCTGCCGGTTCGCTGATCCAGCCGCCGCTGACGAAGGAGCCAGGTGCCGGTTGCGCCATTGAAAGTATTGTTTTGCGCAGTGCCGATACACTTAAATGCGGCGAGTCCAACAAGATTCGAGAGGCCAGAGCCGTTACGCGGGCCACCGCATAACTGGAGCCGGACACATCAAGGGGTGTCCCGGCAAAACCGATGGCGGGAATGTGCTCTCCTGGAACCAGCAGATCAACACTGCCGGGGCCCCAGTTTGAGCCAGCGGCGGGATAACCGTCTTCATCCGACGACGTCACCGTAAGCATGTTATCGAGATTCAACGACGCGGGGTAAACCGGCTGGCTATCGATATCCCTGCCGTTATTGCCTGCTGATACCACGAACAGTATGTTGTCATGCTGCCCAGCAATCTGCTCGAAAGTGGTCCATTGCTCCGGCTTGTTGCTGCCCAATGAGACATTCACAATGCGCACCCCCGCATTTGCCGCGTGGGCGATCAACTCGCGCATCCTGGTCATATCTGGCCGCGGATAACGATAGGGAACCAGGCGTGTGTCCGGCGCCTCGCGCACAATAATGCTGGCTGTGCGAGTACCATGGCGTTGCGGAAAAAACACTGAGCGTACCGGGTGCGAATCGAAGGGGCGCGCATCCATGTCCCAGAAATCGAACCCCAGAGGCTGCCCCAAAGGATCGCGCGCCAGGTGGTGGGCGATCGCTGGCAACAGGTAGTTAACGCCGGAATCGATCACTGCAACGGTGGTACCTTGGGCATCCTTGCCTTTTGGTATTGGCGGGTTCATCGGGATTGACTCTATGCGCTGATTCAGTTGCCCATCCAGCTGATTAAGGAAAGTCGCGTGTTCGCCGTCATATTCGATTCCTCGGGCGGTCGTGATGACGCAATCCGACGCCGCTAACACCAGCAGCAAGGGGCGAGACCACGGATCGCTGTATTCGACGCTCAGTCGGCGCAGTTGTCCTTCGGGTGCAATACGCTCGATGCTTGCGTGTGCCCCATCCACAAAATCCAACCGTCGTCGCCACCCGTATACAGTGTTACCGCGTACGAGTTCCTCAGGGTTGCCTAAAGTAAGCCCGGGGAAAGCCGCAACAGCAGCCGTCTCGTTAAAACCTTGGCAAAGCAAATCCAAAGTGGCAAGCGTGCGCTGCCGATCGGTCGACAGCATATCGGCTGAGCCGAACCCGTGGACTGAGAGCAGTAGCAACGCCGCAATCACAACGAAGCGATGAATAATCACATTGATACTGGCATCTTTCGATACTTAATCGACTCGCATAACTGTCAGTCGTGCCATGGTTTCACTATGCGATACTGAAACCATGGCGACGCAGACAAAAAGCCGCGCTTGCACCGAGAACCTCTGACTGTAAAGGCGCGCCAAGATCTTCCCCGCCATCGTTGAATCATCAATATAAGCGAGGGCCCTGACCGATCCCGTTCAGGGGCGCCGAGCGACCATATCGATCTCGACCAACGCGCAGCGCGCGAGGCCGGTTACCCCGATACAGGTGCGCGCCGGTAGTCGGTCCTGCGAAAAATACGAACGATAAGTTTGATTCATTGCCTCGTAATCACGTGCAAACTCGGTCAGGTAAACACGGCACGAGAGTACATTGGAAAGATCGAGGTCCAGACCCTCGAGCACGATCACAAGATTGTCCATCACCCGTCGTGTCTGCGCCTTGACCCCATCAGCTAAAGGCGCGCTGTCGTCATCGGGGTGAGTCGGCATCTGCCCGGTCAACTGTATCCACCCATCAGCTTCAACGGCATGGCTGAAGGGCGCCACATGGGTTGGCGCTTTATCAAAGTTATGGAATATCGGTGC
>Ga0209043_1000628_pt1 | contig 21455 bp, 34 predicted proteins | sample SaaInlV_100m_DNA_3_FD_184654 | JGI IMG/M metagenome (GOLD analysis project Ga0209043, IMG submission 184654) | Marine microbial communities from expanding oxygen minimum zones in the Saanich Inlet - SI037_S4LV_100m_DNA (SPAdes) (version 2) | ecosystem: Environmental > Aquatic > Marine >... | reverse complement strand
CGACACCAGGAAGTAGTCGACAAGTTAGCGATGCAGGGCATCCATTGCGTTCAAGTTGGAGCCGTACACGCCAGCCACGTCCACCCGCCACTGCGTGGTGTCACGAACATGGTAGGCAAAACGGAGAACGTACGAGATCTGTGGAACATGGTACTCCATTCAGATGGAGTTATCTGCGGGGTCACGGGGGCCATGCACATAGCCGCGGCCTTCAACAAACCTTGCGTTGTCCATGCCGGCGGAAGAGAAGAGCCGTGGTTCGAAGCCTATACTGACCGGTTCCAGGCGTTTGGAAAAAATGCCAACCCCGTGGAGGTTGAGCATAAGTTTTTACATACAATTGGTCTACTGGATTGCTGTGATGTTCAAGGTTGCTGGAAGAAACGGACAGTTGCCCTGGACCCGGCTGATCTGTCACGAAAATCGTATCAGATGTGCCGACAACCTGTCCGTCCGGAAAACTCGCACGCGGTTGCCAAGTGCCAGGATCTAATTTTATCTGACCATGTAGTTGAGGCGGTTATGGATTACTACGAGAAAGGGGTGCTACCTCCTATCGAGACACCTACAGGAAAATATGCCGGTCAAAATCCAGAATTTAAGCCTGAAACTCCGGGTATCGCTGTGCCACGAGTACAGCTAATTAAAGTAACGCCTGAAACGGCGAAGGCAGCCATGGAGGTCTCCCCGCCGGAGGAGTCCCGCACGGTACGCGGGCCGGTCGAGCTCATTCGCGATCCCTCCGTGGATATACGCACGCAGAAGCCGTATCAGCAGGTCCACCCATTTGAAATAACGAAAGAAGAGACACCGACGATCAAGCGTAAGCTGGAATGCATGGACGATCCCATTATCGGAGGCAAACTTACTGTTTGTGTGCTTTGTTACGGGCCACATCCCGAATTGGCAAGAAAATGCCTATCCAGCCTCTTGGCCTCGGTGCCTCCGGAGCGGTTGGACATTCGAGTAGCAACTAATCAAGTGCCTCAGACGACGATTGACTACCTGCGGACGCTGCCAATTACCAAGCTGTATATCAACAGCGAGAACCGCCATAAATACCCAGTTATGCGGGAGATGTTTTACGACGAGCAGCGGCCCATCGAGACAAACTACTTTCTCTGGCTTGACGATGATACTTGGGTAGTCAAACCCCAGTGGATTAACGACCTCTGCCAGACGATCATCAATAATCACCACTACAACTTCAGATGTTATGGTAGTTTGCTGTATCACGACTTGAAGCATTACGCTAAGAGTGGCGGCAGGCCCGACCAGTGGTTCCGCTCCGCAGAATGGTATCGCGGGAAGGACTTCCGGAATCGAGGGGGGCAGGTTGAGTCACCCAACGGGAGCGTGATAGACTTTGCCGTAGGTTGGTGCTGGGCCATGGAAACGGCAGCTATGCGTGCTGCCAATGTCCCGTGCCCGCGACTAGGGCATAACGGCGGAGACATCACGATCGGAGAACAAATGCATCAAGCCGGTTATGGCATTAAACAGTGGAATCGCGGTAAAAGTTTGATCGCGTGCCCGTCTAGAGAGCAAGGCGGCCGCAGGGGGTATTCGGAGAGGTTTCCGTGGGACCTCACTAGATGATATTAGATCACAACATAGTGATGCAGCTCTGGAACGATCCCTTTTTCTGGGAAATGGTCCCAGAGCTGGAAGACGACCGTGAAATTGCAGAGGCGTTGCTTGTGAATGCGGAAGCGGAGCAAAGTTCTCTAAGCATACGTCACAGTCAGCTGTACAATAAATGGATACTGCTGATAGGTAGCTGGGTGACGACTCGCCCGGCCGCTGTTCGGCAAATCACAGATTACATGCATAAGAAACGGGGCTACAGGCCGGAAGTGATTAAGCTTCCATCAGGGATGATCCTTTCCAGCGGGCACGGAGCAACGCAATGACAACCAGACGCATACGACTAACGCGTTACGCGGCGACAAGCGTCAATTTCAACAACTATGGGGCGTACCGCTTGCGGGTTGAAGTAACTGGCGTCGAGGGGGCAGACTTAGATGCCAACATCTTCATTTACAAACGAAATCCGCCCAGTCCCTACACAGAACAAGATTGCGACAACTTCGAAGCAGTCGCAGGGCCTCCGCAGCTGGCTTCTATACCCGCGGGGGCTCCGGATCCGGACGCGGAGTGGCCTTATTACCGTTTAAACTACGTAGAGCTAGATGTTGCGTCTGCAACGCAAGCCGATGCCATCTGGGATGAGATTCAGGCAGAGGCTTGCGTGCTTGTATCCGCAATGGAGAAGCTAACAGCACTTCAGGCTGTGGAAGACGTCTGGTGCCCTTCTCCCCCCGATCCAGGATCTACCTCTTCCCAATCTACAAGCGTCTAAGGACACATAATGGCCGCAACTCCTTTACACAAATTGCTAGTACTCGAAGAGTCTGTCATTCAATCGATGGGCCAGAACCCGAACTTCGTTCGAGAATTTCCTTTTTTGAGGAGCGTGTCCCGCGGGGCTGTAGGTAAACGTACTGGCTGCGGGAAATGCGGCGGAGGGGCAAGTGCTCGCGTACGAACTGTCAATGCGGCTAAGCAGCAGATTGTCTCGATGGGCAAAGAGAAGAAATCGAGGCTGAAAAAGCTGCTCCGAGCAGAGAAAGTACGCATACGGCTGGCCGCCGGAGGCAAGGTTACGGAGTACACGTTCTAGCTAAAAAAAGCCGTTTCTGGTGTTATAATTAGATGAAGAGAAATCCAATTCTTTTCAGGGCGTAGCTCAACGCTGGTAAACCCAGCCGTCAATAACTCCGGTTAAGAACGAGAGCACCACGACTTCGTGAGCGTGGGGGTTGTCAGGTGAAAGTCCGACCGCCAATTTTTAGCCCCCGGAAATAGCTAAAAAAACAGTGATTTCGTGTCATTATTATATGAAGGGAACCTTAGCCCTTCCAACCCTCGCAGCATGTTGCTGTGAGGGTTTTTTCTTAGGCATTGCCAATCGGTACTGCCATTTCCATGAAGGAGATCGTTATGTCTCAAGTAAAAATTTCTCGCGGTCAAGTCTTTTTTGGGGACTTGAAACTCGGACAGCGGTTCTTTTACGACCGTAACGTGTACGTAAAGATGACGATGGTACCGCAGCCCGAACAGCATCTCCGGCAAGGCTACAGTAACGCCCGCAGCTGGGACAACGGGATGTACGTTCAATTCGGTTGCGACACCCTTGTGCATCCAGTCGTAGAAGATGAATACGCTGTTACTTGTTAAGCACACGCCAAGCTGGGCGTTAAACGTAGCAAGGGGAGATCTGGTGATTTAATTAGGGTTCGATTCCCTGACTGCTCTCTCCCTCGCAGCATGTTGCTGTGAGGGCTTTTTCTTAGGCATTGCCAATCGGTACTGCCGTTTCCAAGAAGGAGATTGAGTTATGGCAGTGTTTACCGACTCCCTCAGCTTCGGCATGAGGGAGTCGATTGACCACGGCTGTGAGGACGAGCTGGTCGTTCTCACGGCCTGCAAGTTCAGCAACGAGGCTGAACTTGAAGAGATTCTCTGCCGATACACAGAGGTGTATTGGCAGAGACACCCGACCGCCGCGGATGCGGTACGTCGGGCTTACTCGGAGGGGCGAATCATCGTCCCTCGGCTTGAGGGCTACTGCTGCCCTATCGGCAGCAGTGGTCAGCCGCTCTTTACTGACTGGAAAGAGTGGCAGCGAGCGGTGGCAGCCCGTGCCTCCAGTTGGGATATGGGCTGGTGTCCTCGCGGATGCCAGGTTACAGAGGAGCAGGTCAATGCCTGCTCCTCTATTCAGGAGGTCTACCAGCTCTTCCCTGAGAAGTGCTGGTAATCAGTTTAAGGAGAACCGCGATGAAATATTTTTTCATGGTGATCGGAGCCCTGTTATTGGGCTACGTGACCCTAGTAAACGGGTTCCTGTACTATGAATATAGTGCAGGTCCTCTGGCTGAGCTGCTCGGTGTGACCGAGGGGGCGGAGGTCGCCGATAAGGCGGCCTTTGCAAAAGAGCAGATAACGTGTCTGCTCGTTGGCCTCACCTTTGGCGGGGTCGGATACTCCGCTGTCCTGCGGGACAGCGAAGTTTGAAGAGTTCCCTTCATCTAAAAAAATGGCCGTTTTGTGTCATTATTAGATGAAGGGAACCTTAGCCTTTCGTCCGGCGGGACGTTAAACACGTATAAACCCAGTCCAGTGTATGGGTTTCACTGGCGTACCTGACTACGAAAAGTCAGGCAAGGTATGGTTTATGCTGAGTTGGTGTTAATCACTTGATAAGACACCCATCCAACTCATGCCACACAAGGGTGCTGTGGCTATCCGTATCAAGACTGCGGAGCAGATCCAGGGGAAACCTGGTGAATTCCAACACGCGAACTCCCACTAAAAAGGGGCCCGAAAGGGAAGCGTGCTCTGGGTCGTCCGGCGGGACGTTAAACACGTACATCGCAGGAATGGTTGGCGTCGGCTTCATGAGCCGTTTGGGTAGCCCCCCGCTGTAGGTTCGATTCCTACACCTGCGACTTCCTTACAGCATGTTGTTGTGAGGGTTTTTTCTTAGGCATTGCCAATCGGTACTGCCGTTTCCATGAAGGAGATTACTATGAAGAAGTCTAATGCTAATGAACAACGTTGGGCAGCCGTCCAACGCAAAAACATTCTAAAAGAAACTGGACATCGGCTGACCGTGCTCGGGCATTGCTTGCTCGCGGACGGAATTCATATCATTCCAGATAATCCAGAGGCTGACTACCTGGTTATCAGGGATGGGATCGTCGCTGTATTTGGATGGAAGCAGGGACAATGGGGGTTTCAATATGAATTTGACTCCCTACAGGTATCGCACGAACTCAGGTATCCGGCGGAAGCCTGGATAGGCTTCCGGGACATCGCCCAGGGCAAGTAAGCGTCGCCCCAGACGGCAGGGTGGCCTGCCTTAACAACCACGAAGTTTCCTGGGCCTCGTCAACTTCGATGAGGCCTTTTATTTTCTAGGTAGTGCCTTTGGTACTGCCGCACCATGAAGGAGAAAATCATGGGAAAGAAGAACTGGAACGAGGTGGCCGAACTGGCCGCCATCGACATCTCTGCCCGAGAGGGCATCAGCCGGTTTGACCGGTTGAACAAACTCGCCGAGGAAGTGAGCCTGGGGCATCCCGGGTTTCAACTCGTCGACACGGCCGCCGATCCGGCGGACGTAGCGGTGGAGCCGGAGGAAGACGAAGAAATCCGCCACGTGGCGGATTTCTATCTCCGTACGGACTGGAGTCCGGCGGCTGCCCTCGACGAAGCTCAAGAGCGGGAAACCGCTCCGCATCCCCACGCAGACGTTGCGTAGGATAACAACAATAACCGCCCCGGAGCGGAGTTGTCTCCGGGGCATAGCATAGGAGAACAAGGCATGCTTGTTCTAAGCAGAAAGACAGGGCAGAAGACCATCCTCTACGACGAAAATGGCAACAGGCTAGCCACGATCGTCGTGACTGGCCGGGGGACGAAGATTGGTATCGACGCACCACCAGAAATACAGGCGGTGCGGGCAGAAATAAAAGAGCAGCCTCAAGAAGAGGCTGCATAACCCTACTGGGTGGTCACATTGATAGTGACTTGGAAAAACTTCTTTTGAAGTATTTCCGAGCATTATTGGTGTGTACCGCTCAGTAGGGTTTAAGCGTGCAGGCTATTGTGGCTTGCACGCTTTTTCTTAGGTATTGAGAAAAGAAGGAGAAATTCGATGGATGTGCAGACATTCTGGCAGTTCCTGGCTGCCTGCGTTACAATTGATGCGGTGACATTCTTCACCGCCAAACTTGTTCGAATCAGGAAAAGGGAAAAACATGGGCGTAAGAGCATTGGAAGTAGAGATCGTTGGGGATGGGAGTCGGGGGTCGGTACTGATCGAGTCTGACGCTGATTCGTTCGGGGCTCAGATTGAAGAGCTCGGCAGTGCGAAAGCACGAGAATTTGTATTGGGAGCTGCCACCAAGGAAGGCATTACAGGACTGCCCGGGATCTCGCGAGCGATCGATCCGGCGTATCCTGTAAATAGCCTTGGGGAGATTATCGAGAACCTCACAGATGAGGCAGGAGAACTGCTTCCCCCAACACATACTCGCTGCCAACCTGCCGCATACCGGGCCAAGTATGAGGTAACTGCACGCCAATGAGTCCGTTTGTAATCTTGGATGAATCCGCGATTAAGCGATTAAAGCGTGCGGTAGGCACTGAGTGCGAGCTGGTTGTAGGCGTCGGAGATTGGTTGTCGCACTTGAATCTATTCTCGGATGCACAGGTATACGATATCTTAAAGTTTATCCGGGAGCGGGTGGAGTCTTTTGATGAGGCCGTAGCAATCGATCTAGCTCATCCGCCCACCATGCTGGCGGTGTGCGATTCCCGCTGGGTGTCCTTTACAGGTGCCGAGACATTCTGGGATACGGAGACTTCAGAAGTTACTGAGAGCTTGGGTGAATTTGCTTTAACGCACATCATGTGCGACGTAGGCGTACTAAGGGCTCGTATGGATTACAGGCGAGGACGATTCAATGAAGACCAAAAACAAACTGCTGCGGGTTCTACTGGATCGGCATGAGAAGACAGCCAGTTCCAGCCAAACACAGCCGTACCAGGTAAATTCAAAAGCGGTTAATAGAGCTTTGCTGCTTTCCGATGAAGCATTTGCTTCGGCTTTGTTTTTGATTGTCATGGATGACTACGGCGAGGAAGCTCTCCAGTGGGCCCCGGAAACCATTCGCAGAGAACTGGAAGACGATTATCGCCTGGAGTTGCCTAAGGAAACGCTGGATAAGATCATGGCGGCCATCACAGTCGTCACTACGAACTTCTTCTATAAGGATGTCGCTCGCTTTGTTGAGCTGTGTAACATCTTTGCAGGCGACGATTTCCAGCCGGATGAATTTGACCCCGCGGATGCGGATGAGATTTTGCTGGGAATCACTGAGGCTCTATTCCTCTGGCCGCCAGATGATTCAGAAGAATCTCAGTTTTCGGAGGAGATCCGCGAATACATCAGCCAAGTACTGGGAGAAGAGGGAGTCGTTAAACCGTTCGACATGCTTCGTTTGGCTCTTGATGGTGATCAGTCAGACAGAGTAGATTCGGAGTATGCCGATGATCCGGAAATGTATTCTGCGATCTACGGAGCTCAAACCGCAAAGACAGATGAAATGCAAGAAACCTACCTGGAGAACGTGGGTGCTTTGATGCAACAACTGTCACTGTTACGATTAAAGGAAGGAAAAACTGAGGCTGCCGTTCAGCAGCTTCAGCAGATTGTAAGTGGTGCCGTCGGGGCACCATAAAATTTCGCAGTAGGAGTTACAATGCGTACCATTTTGTTAGCCTTGATGCTGGGCTTTATCAGCTTCACCCCTGTAGTTGCAGGCGAAAAAGCACAAGACGCTCCAGCGGTTTCCGCCAAGGCATGTGCTGATAGGGGCTGCTGCCGGGCTGGACGTGCTCTCGAGAATACAGTGCGGTTTGTGCTACTCGCACCTGTCCGTGTAATTCAGGCAGGAGCTTGTGTTGTCCAAAACACTGCTTGTGCAGTTAAGACAGCCGCATGTAATGCTCGAGCACGAGCAAGATCCCGTGCAGCCTGTCGGCAAGCACGGAGAGCGAAGTTCTTTAGTCGCAAATGTTGCAACTAAGAATTCCGCTAAACGTAATTCGAGGGGTCGTCAGTTTACTGGCGGCCCCTTTTTTCATTTCAGGAAAGGAAAAACTATGAGCCACCTCGAAAGTGGATTTTGTGTGACGGACATTGAAGCCCTCGCACTAACCCAAAAGGAGCAATGTCCGGAACTCCAACTGGTCCGCCAAAAAACATATCGAACCTGGGCAACGGATCACGGCAAGCTGGTAGGCGACTATCCGCTGCCAGGCGTCTATCAGGTCAAGCTGATGGCCGCATTGAAGAAGCAGGGTGTGGACGTACACGCTGCGGCAAAAGCACAGGGAGTGACACTTCCTGCTAATTTGCTGGATCTGCTTAAGAAGCCATGGACCTTGGCAGAGCAAAAGAAGCTCTTTCAAGACGACAAATTCAAGAAAGCTTACGACAAGCTTTCAAGTGAAGTTGTCGGAAACGACGCAGAGTTTGTCATCAAATACAAAGAGGGCAAAGGACGCAGCGACGCTTACGAGATCGGCCTTGTGCCGCATCCCGTCAACAAAGGCGAGTACCTGATGATGACGGACTTCTACGCCCAGGGTAATGGTCTGCTCAAGAGCCCTGGCGTTGGTCAGCACAAGCCCGGAGCTCAAGGTTCTGATTCCTGGGGAGGCGAACTGAAAAAGGCGTACGCGGTGAAAGCAGCGGAGCGGACGATACAGAAGGAGATCAAAGCGGGTAACTCTGAGTTCGGGAGTTACAAGAAAGTCACACTTCCTGACGGTCGTGTGAAAATCGAAGTCACCCCAAAGAACGGAGGCATGCAATGAGAAAGATCGTGATAACCATCGACAACGACGGTGAAACTACAGTCGAGGCCGTGGGTCACAAAGGCGGCACGTGTGTGAAAGCCACGCAGCCGTTGACTCAGGCCCTAATTGGCACCCCGACGACTTCGGTAAAGAAGCCTGAGTTTTATCAGGGGGACCACCAACAACAACAGAAAAACACTAACTAACTAAATTCTGGAATTGAAGGGAATAACATGAGCGTGAATAAAGAACTGGCAAAATATTTTGCCGCAGGACAAGCAGGGCTGGTCCTTACAAGTGAAGAGCCCGAAGAGTGCTTGGCTGAGCTGGCCAGTGCGGCCAGAGCGACACAGGGAACAGACGAACCCTGGGATCTCATGTTCTGGGATGCCGCTGATGGCCTGACGGACGCGTACGACAATCCCATCACGGTGGGAGGAGATGCCGAGCAAGACCCTGAAATCGCAGCTCTGGGTCTCGGAGGAGACGCAGGGCAGCCTCAAAGGATCGGCCTGCACGATGCTATGAGTGAGGTACTGGCATCAGCACGAGCACGCCAGTACCGGGATGATATGGGCGAGAGCACCCCAGAAGACGCGGTACAGCGTATTCTGTGCGTTCGTAACTTCGATCGGCACTTGATGCCCGCCGGGGCCCAGGGGCCTATAGACGCAGCTCTGTTGATCTTTGTGCAAAAGATCATTCGCGTAGGCCAAAGTACCGGTATCACTCTGCTGATGCAGACGGCTCCGGGTTACAAGTCTCCACCTGAGTTGAAGGTGCATTGCGAATATGTCGAGCACTCGGTGCCTGACGAGGAGGAGGTTTCAGGCATCGCCACGGATCTGGGCATCCCCGAGGAATCGGTGACAGAGGAGTTGCTGCAAGCGGCTGCGGGCTTGTCCCGTGCGAAAACTTCGCAGTACCTCGCGGAGTCTGTCAGCGAGAACGGGGTGGTCGAACCTGTTACGGTTTTCAAGAAGAAAGCTGTGCACATGGCTCATGACAACCGGCTGGAAATCTTCCATCCGGCGTTTATTGAGAAGTTCGCCTGCTTTCCTCGCCCTGAGTCTGGCAAGTATGCTCAAGCGGTCGGCTTTACATTGCTGAAGCAAGAGCACCACTTCCAGAGCCCTGACGTCATCAAGGAAGGTGAAATCCGGTGTCGTGTCAGTTACGTGCTGGATGACGTGAAGCATACTGAGTGGCTGGAAAGCATGCCCCTGGCAGACTTCGAGCATATGTACCGGCCTGACAAGAACCCGTTCAGCTTCGATAACATCGTCGGCCACGGGCACTTGAAGCATACAGTTAATCAACTGTACCGGCCTGATCTGCCAGATCGCTGCCCTCGGAAGATGTTGACTCTGGTTGGCCCTCCGGGTACCGGTAAATCGCTTGCTCACAAGTGCATTTCCGGTGAGATGCTACTGCCTATGGCTTCCCTGAAAATGGAAGAAGTCATGGACCAGTACGTCGGCAACAGCGAGCAGTACCAGCTGCAAGCATTCAAGGCGGCTGTCGCCATCGGTGGGTTCCTGGCAATTGACGAAATTGAGCAGGTTATCCCTGCAAATCAATCGTCAAGTGACGGTAACGGCTCCGGTGTCGAGCGGCGGCTGAGTGGTCAAATCAAGACTTTCTTGAATGACCAGGACAGCTTGTTCATTATCGCTGGTGCTAACAGCATCAAGGATATCCACCCGGCAATGGTGCGATCCGGTCGTGCCAAGCTGATGTGGGCTGGATGGCCTGACCGTGAGGCTAAGGACGCCGCGTGGCGTATGTACTTGCGAAAGCATGAGCTCGGAGAAAACGCTGCATGTAAGATGCCAAAAGATGATTGGTGGACTCCTGCTGATATCGCTGCTTGCTGTTCCGAGGCTGAGATCATGCAGTGTTCAATCATGGACGCTTCAGGGTCAATCGTTCCGACCTATCAGTCTCGGCGAGAGGACATGGAAGCCCTTATGGCTGACGCAGAGGCTCAGGGTATCCAGGATAGTGTCACAGGCAAGCCGTTTGTGCACCCCCGGAAGCAGAAGAAGTCTTCTGCACCCAAGAAGGTAACTCGTCGCGTCAAGCCATCAAAGGCTTCCGATGAGTAATCGTCTTATCCGAGAAGGAAAGACGTGGCACGAGTATTCTATTTGCATAGCCGCCGGTGGTCGCGGGGAAGCAACCAAGGTTCGCTTTGGTTCCCGTGACGGGTGGGTAGGCGATGACTACTGGTACCACGTCCGATCGTATACGCCCTCGCGAAAGCAGAGGGCTTATTTATTAATGTCCAAACTGGAGAACCGTAAGCGTACGAAATCTTTGCTTTACGAAACTGTAAGAAAGATTCTGTATCAGGAGCTCGGCTGGACCAAACGTGTCACTCAAGAAACGGAGAATGAAACTAATGAATCAAATAACAATGGACTTTGACAAAGCCGCGGAGGAAACGCAGCAGGTCGTAGATGAAATTAACGAAGAAAATATGGACGAAGGAACTGCGGTGCAGTACTGCACCGTGAAATTTACCGCTGGGTGGTTGCCTGGCAGTATTGCATTCACGGAGCAGGCCAAAAGCGTGCTCGCTGCTGAACGCGGCCTGGACAAGAAGGTTATTCGGGGTTCCTATGCAATCCTGGGTGCTTCCCGGGATCCGCTGATCAAAGAGGGTGCGGCACTCAAGCGAGTGCTGACTGAGATCCGAAACTCGTTCACCATCCCCGAGTACAGCTTGCGTAGTACCGCTGGAGGGGAATCCGAGAAGCCTCTCAAGGTGACGGGATCGTACTTGATCGAGTCCGCCAAGATTGAAGAGTTCCTTGAGCGGTTCGAAGAAGCTCGAAAGCAATACCTTGCTTGGGGTAAGCGGGTGTCTGAGCTTGAGAACTACAACCGCATTCGTAACGCAGATGAGGCGTTTCTCGGCGACGACTGGGCTGTTGTGGATAAGAAGTATCCGTCTGCTGCGAGCATGGCGGATGCAATTTCGTGCGACATGCCCAAGATTGAGCCATTTGACGCCAGCTTCACGCTGGCTGACGTGGCACCAGAGACCGCCAAGATGCTTCGAAAGCAGGCAGCTGCTCGGCTTGAGGCATCCGTTGAGGGTGCAACGTCTGAGTTGATCCTGGATTTCAAGGAGATGGTGGAATCCATCGCCAAGAATTGCGGTAAACGGGTTCGCTTGCTTCCGCCAATGGGCCCGCAAGCAGACCTGCGTCATGCTGAAGTTCAACAAATCTTGAGGTCTCACGAAAGTGACGACGTCCCAGAGAACCACGTGCTTGTCACAGTTCAACGGGTGACGGCCAAGGATGAAACCTTGACTTCGTTTCAAAACGTCGGCAAGTCCCAGGACATGTTGCTGACGGAAACGCAGTACAAGGTGATGAATGCTTACGAAACGGAAGAATATCGACAACTGGCCAAAAGCAGTTTCGATAATCTTCTATGGTTGGCTAAGAAGATCTCGACCGTGAAGACCATGCTTGGTGACTCGGAAGAGACTAACGGCTTGATCGGCCTGGTGCAGGAAGTTGAAAGCACTCTCGGCGAAATGGGCGGTTCTGCTGCTCAGATCACGAGAGAGCTGAAAGGTTCTTCGATTGCTCGTAAGGTCATGAAGACGACGTTCAACAGTTACTTTGATCGAATCAAAGAGCACGAGATCGTTGTCAAAGAGAAGTCTCGTATCCGCCGACGAATCAAGCCAGCTCCAGGGAGCCAAAATGGATAAGTTCACTATCTTCATTGACGAAGACGGGCGGACTTGTGGTCTCGCCAGCCCGCTCACTCAGCTACTTAGTTTGAGGGAGCGGCGGCGGGTCAGCCACGTGGAGCCCGTTAATCGGTTGTTACGTAGGCTATTCCATGTCATCCGACGACGCGTATCGGATGAATCACGGATGGCCGCATTTACGCGGTTATGGCCATGTAAGTGGCAAGCAAACATTTTCGAGGGCCCGGTGTTGGGCCCTTTCAAGGATCGATCCGCGGCTATTACTGCCGAGATCAGTTACATCAATTCTCAGTTGGAGGAAGAAAAAGATGGCGAAGAAATTAAGTTTGGTTGAAGCGATCGCACTGGAGAAATTGGCCAAGAAAATGGTCGACGAGCGAATGAAAGGCGGAGAAGAAATCAAGCCTGGCTCGTACCCGTTCGACTTCTCCGTAGACGTGGACGGGAACATGTCCCGTGCTGTGGGCACTGAAGTAACGCCCGCGTTCAAAATGGATAAGTTGCTGAAGGCACTTATCCTCAAGTACGCGGAGACACTGGACGACCCAAAAGAATGGCTGGAAAGCCTGCTCTCGGTCACCGGTGCCCTGGGTGCTGTGATCCAGCTTGGGCCTGACAGCATTGTGGGAACAGTGCCGCAGAGTCTCGTTGCGATCTGGAATGATTGCGAAGCTGACGCGAAGGTTAAGCATCGAACTACGTCCAAGAAGATCCCTCGCCGAGGCAATACGACAGTTGCGGGCGGTATCGAGAGGGCACAGAATGTTGCTGTGCGTTCGATGAAGAAGAAATAGTCGATCTTGCTGAAACTTACGAGAGCTGCGTATAGGTCATTACCTGGTTGTGGCGACTGGGTACTCAGAAAAACTAATGACTTCTCGTAAGCGGATAAACGGGAGACCGGGGAGATTCCACACGCCAACTATAGTGGATAGATCAGGGTGAACCGGACCGTGGCAGCCCCCGCACTGTAAAAAGTGCGGGGGTTTTTTTGTTCTTTGATCTTAACTTATAAGTGCAAATATAAGACAATGGGGGGTCAGTACCAAATGAGCAAGGAGGCTCAGATGAGTTATGTGCATGTAACACGGATGTTAGTTGTTTTCATCGTCGCGGTGGTAGCTGCGTGGGATGTTTATGTTATCTACCAGGGGCAGCAGGAAGCGACTTTCAGCGTCGTACTTTACGAGTCTTCAAGGCGTTGGCCCGTCATACCCTTTGTATTAGGGTTCCTGTGTGGTCACGTCTTTTGGCAAATATACGGGGACTAACCCCACGCAACAGTTACTGTTTCAAGGCCGTATATCCTACCGGGTGTGCGGTCTTTTTTTCCTATCTAGGAACAGGTGGGTGTACCACCCGACAACCAGCCCTACGAGCAGCTTCCAGTGTTGGATGATCTGCTCTTCCCATTGGATGTCAAACGGGTGCACGTGCAACACGATCAGGTTGTACGTAGCGAGGACAATCGCAGGGAATGCTATGGGTGCCCAGAGCCGGTGCGTCCACCCGCGGTGATGATCTAGCAGCGGCAGCATGGCGACGATCGCCAGCGTGACTGCCTCCTGGTACAGCCCGCGATAGGCCATGAATGCCAGGGCCACGGTGACTACTCGGTAGCACCAACGCTGCGGGATTGAGCTGGTATCCAGATCAGGAAACAAGCTGAAGAACAGAGTGACTGGGAACACCAGTAACTCAAACCCCAAAGCCACCGTGGTGGTGGCGGCAACTAGCGTTCCGGCGGTAGCGTGCTCTTTGAATTTCATGCCGTAATTCTAAATTCCGGAATTGAAAGTAACAGGAGAAATCCGGTGAGTTAATCAACTTTCAGCATAGAGCAGGGCAACCTGTACGGCTTAGCTAAACCCTGAGGAGAACATAATGGACTTACCTACTGTTGATCCCGGGCACAACATCAGTGCCATCACTGGGATCGCTAATCGTCTCGGTGACTACCGCGGGCCTGTGAAGAACTCTCCACCAAACCCCTGCAACTTCTGGTGGGGCGGGGTACTCACGAAACGTGGCTGGGTTCACGTCCAAGAGGTTGGGCGTGAACGTGTCGTCGAGAAGTTACTCAAACTAGGAGCAGGAGCGAACATCAAAACAGGAGAACATAATGACTGAGCGAGAAAAAGAGTTGTTGAGGATGGCGTTGATTTATGCAATCGCCAACCGCGACGACGTGGTAGAGGCGTTTGAAACCGAGCCGGGGGACCAGGCCGTGCAACAGCTATCGGTAGATGGGTGCGTCATAGATGCACCCACCGAAGAAGAGATGAGTTCACTATTGAAACACTTTTGAAAGGGAAACACATGACTGAAGAAAACAAACTTGAGGCTGGTGAAAAGATGAGCCAGCTGGAAAAGATCGTTGGAGACTGGGAAGGCGAACCCGCTAACCCGTCATACAAGATTCCGTTGACTAATAAGGAAATCGAAAACCAGGGCAAATGCCGGTTGATGGTCGATTTCGCGTCTATTCAAGCAGCCGAGACGTTTGTCTCAGAAACCTTTCAGAACGGCAACGCTGCCATGTTCATGGTAGATGCCATTACGCAAGACCAGGTGCCCGCCGACCGTACGTTCATTGTGCGTAGGCCCGGAGGCATGCCTAGGGATTTTCAGCTGCACAAGATTACTGTGACTGTTGAACGTGTGGGGGGTTCCAAATGACGGAAAATGAAGAATTACGAGAACGCGTTCGTCACGAGATAAAAGCCCTGGAACAGGCATACCGAGACCTTGCATGGATGGCCCGGCGTTATGCCGCTGGCCGCCACACCCACGCTCCAGACACTGTAAAGCGTCACATCGAGAACGTGGAAAAGGTGTGCGGGATCAAAGTTGAGCCTGACCACACAATCGTGGAAGACGCAGGCATTATTCTGGTTGACCAGCATCCTGAGTACGAGACCCGACGCAAGATTGGAATCACAGAAGATAACAATCTCGTATCAGTTGAATTCGACGGCTACAACAACTGCGGCACTTGCGACAGTGCTGAGTTCGGTAAAGGCCAGCGAACGATTGCCGGGTTTGAAGTCTGGGAAGGCGAGCTACGTTGCCTGGTCTGGGCTGACATCAACAAGGAAGATCCGACACATGTGATCTGCCTTGACGGTGCCAAAGTGACCGCACGGCTTTGTGAGTATTGTGGAGGTAGTTGTCCGTCCGATCACGACAACGCGTGTGACGGGTTCATTGGCGATATTGACAACCTATATGGAGGCAAAGATGAGCAGTGATTTTCTCAGACTGGCCGAGGTGTTTAGCGAAATGTCTGTCAAGGTTTTGGCAGAGCATCTGAGCGAGACTCTCGGCCCGGCATCTCAACCGACCGAGATGACCAACCTGCTGCAAATGCAGGACCGCATGAAGCAAGCTCTCGCAAAATGGGAGCAGCTGAAAGGCAAACGAGCAGATGTGTATTACGAGCTTGCTCGTGAAAGATATCACAACGAGGACGACATGCAGACGAATGTCGATCCACTGACCGGGCCTTGGGATGTTTCCGAGGCAGATTTTGGTGTTTGGATACGTGCCTGGGTGTGGGTACCTAATGACGTCATCTATGACACAGGTTTAGATACAGAAGGAAAGGAAAAATGATATGGGTTCATGTTACGAAGAGATGACTTTAGAGGATATGCCCGTGGACAAGGTGCAGCAAAGATGGGGAGAAATTAAGCACCAATGTGCTGCCGAGTACGGAACAGATGCTTACAACGGCACCTTTAGTACAATCCAAAGCTTGCAGGTTGTTACACAGACATTCGACGATATAGAGGCAGCCCGCGATTACGTCGCAGAAAATGCCGAGAAGTGGGAATACGCCATTGCGGCCCGGTTTAAGGCCAGCAAGGAGCAGACGGTAAAGGAGACCACGTTCGAGGGTAAGCCCAAGAGCGAGGCGGCAAATCGGTGGTCTCACGATGAAGTGCTGGGCCCGCTCAAAACTATGCTCTTCACGGGCTACGAGCACGACAACAGTTATCGCAGAGTTTTGTGCGATCAACTGTCTGCGACTCGTAATCGGCTAATTGGTGAAGCGGCAGACAAGGCCGTAGCGAGTCGAAAAGACTACAAGGATGCCTTTAGGCGACTTCAGCGGTTGTGCAGCCAGGCTGAAGACTTCTCGGAAGATTTTCCGATTGTGCAATGGCAAGAAATGAAGCGGTTAAGGAAGAGCCTGCCTAAGTTGAAAGCGAAATATGATCAGCTGGTGGCTGCACTGAGGGAACGGGACGAGAAATATTCCAAGTCCCATTGTAAATCAAAAACAGTCGACTTAGGCACTAAGTGGCTCATTGGCGGCTGGTGTTCAATGTAACGAAAGGAAAACAAATGGAAAGAGTACGACTTGACGTAACTGTCGAAGTAATGAAGGAAAAGGCGTGGCTTGTTCAAATAGCCGGAGGTGCGGGGCCGGAGGAACTCGCCGCACCTGGAGGCGAGTGGAAAAACCACTGGATACCGGATTCTGTAATTAAGGAGACGGATTGCCTTGCGGCAGGTGACTCCGGTTACGTGATCCTTGAGAAGAGCTGGGTCGTAAACAAAATGCGACTGGTTCCAAACGAGGTAAGGACAACCACGGATGAGATGGCAGAGCTGGAGGATCAGCTTCAGGACGATAGCGATCCGGAGTTCGATGGCATGCAGCGGGTTGTAGTTAAAAACCCAGAGGGCGGAATTCTTGCTGTGATTTTCGTCCCAGCAGGTGAAGTCCAAATAAAAGAACGGAACGGCGTAAAGGTTGAAATAGAACTTAAATAAAGGAAGGAAACAAAGATGACAGTTTTAACAAAGTTTAAGGAACCGTTTCATGCGGAAGTCAAGAAGGCTGTATCCCGTGCGGTGAGCATTACGTGGGAAGGGTGTCACAAGATTTACGTGTGCACCAGCGAAGCTGCACACGAGCAACAAATCGGGTACGGCTACGACATGGAGCGAGTGGACACCGAGGGCAACGTCCCTGACGGTACCCCTGCGGTGGCTCGGCTACTGGAGTGGTTTGAGAGCTCCTGCGGATTGCGGTTTATTCAAGAAATTAGCGGGGACGGCTCACGAAACGCAGATTTCAGCGACGTGATAGGTCAATGTGATTACAACGAAGATGAGGAGGACGAATAATGGGTGCTGATTTTATGTTTGCGGTAAGCCCGCGTTGTGAGCTTACCGATGAAAGAAAGAAACGGATCAAGGACGTTATCCGAGCAATTCCCGATAAGGAGCTGCTTGAGGTAGTAGACGAATACTGGCCGCTCGGGCTGGGTGACGAGGCAACTCCAGAAGAAATACGAGTAACCCTGTATCGGGCTGTGCTGGAAAACGCTGAAGTAGAGACGCGTGACACTAGCTATATCCGGCTGGATGGCATGGACTGGACTGCCAACATCACTGGCGGCATGAGTTGGGGCGATTCGCCTACAGACGCCTTTGATGGCCTGGCGGGCATCTCCTCGTTTGATCCCGTCTACGAACTGATGAAGGAGTTTTCCCGAGAAGACATTGTCATTCAGAACAATCGACCTGAACCAAAACCGCAGCAACAGCGGGGAGGTGCAGATGGGACTTAGGCCTGGCAACACCAAGCTCGGCCTACTGATCCATGCGTGGAGCATCCCAAGCGGATTGAAAGAGATCTGCGTGGGTGCTTCTGCTGTCTGCCTTATGTTGTGCTACGCCATGCGTCAGCACTACTGCCGGGATAGCGTAAAAGAAGCCCTGGCTCGCAACTACCGAGAAACATTGTTGAAGGATTTTGTAGCTGTCATGGGTGGTTGGATTCGTTCAGTGTTTGCACGCGTTGTTCGTGTGCATGCAAGCGGCGAGTTCTATTCAGCTGAATACGTCCGTAAATGGGTCACGATCGCTAAGCGTAACCCGAAGGTCGTGTTCTTCTCGTACACCCGCAGTTGGCGAGATCCTGATGTGTATCTTGCATTGAAGGAGCTGGCAGCTCTACCTAACTTCGTGTTGTGGTGGAGTTGCGACAAGGAGACAGGTGCCCCGCCCCGGCTAAAGGGAGTACGCCGAGCTTATTTAATGACAGATGATGATGACGTCCCTCGCTACGGCGTGGACCTGGTGTTTCGCGAGAAGACCCAGACCACAATGAAGTGGGTGAAAGATGCTCTCGTCTGTCCCCCGGAGAACGGGGTAACGGAGAACGTTACGTGCAGCGTTTGCCAGCTGTGCTTCAATACCGACAAGCACATTCCAAAAAGGAGGAATGATGGATTACACAGAGCCTTTTAATCGTCGACTCCCGTAAGTGCATCGTCCAGTAGCAATCCAAAGACGAGGCTGTCGTACGTCTCTCCATGGCGTACGACAGCCTTTCTTTTTGTTCCTTCGTGGACGAAGCCAGCCGCCTCGGCACAGACCTTGGAGGGGATATTCGGTGAGAGTATCTCTGCGTTTAGTCGCCGTAGGATGAAAGAGTTGCGAGCGTAGTCTCCCCCGGCAGCCACAAGCTGCTTACCTAGCCCCGCTCCGCGGAAGTCCTTTCGCAGGCCCCAGGAGACATCCGCCGTTCGGTTGGTCCAGTCGATGTTCTGGAAATAGAAGTAACCGAGAGAGGTCTTTGGGCTGCTATGCGTGAAATAACCGCAGAAGCAGACATTTGTAGGGGACAGAGAATTCGAGTCCAGTGACTCAAGCCATTCCTTCTGCGTTTCCAGGTCGCAATGATGGGTGTTGTGGTGCAACCAGTTATCTTCTTGTCGTAATTCAAGAAGCCACGCTAGGTCATGCTCGCGTACTGGTCGTAGCTGCATTATGCCGGCCACCCGTTGAGCATGTCCCGTATCTTGCCTAGGTCGTCTTTGGACAGCCACCAGCCGCAAGGTATGCAGATCATTGATTTGCACACTTCATCCAGGTTCGGCAGGGAAGCTCGGAAAGGTTCCATACACGTATGCTTGTCGTTTCGATCGTGCACTCGGCTGACGTTTACCCCGCAGCTTTTTGCGTAAGGTATGAAGTTGTCTCTGTCGTTCACTTTAATCGTATAGATCCAGTATGCGGGGTTGAAGCCTGTTAACTGGATTCCGCGGTGGTGAGTGTGCTCTGTAAGCCACGCTGCGTTAGCCCGATGCTTTTCTACGATATCTGGCAAGTGCTTTAAATTCTCCAGGCCAATAGCGGCACACATGTCGTTCATCTGGAACTTGAAGCCCCACTCGCTGATGTTTTGTTCGCAGCGGAAGTCAGCACTGCGAGTGCGGTCAAGCCCGAACCAGCGTAGGAGCCTTGCTCGTTCGCATAGCTCGTCAGTGGGTAGCGTAAGCATACCGCCATCAACCGTGGTCAGGTGTTTGATTGCCTGAAACGAGAATGCACAGATGTTTCCGTGACTGCCTATGCGTTTGTCTTTGTACTCAGAGCCGAGAGCGTGAGCACAGTCTTCAATGACTGGTGGCCGATGGCCATAAAGTTTCTCGCACTCGTCCTGGATTTCTGCCAACTCGTCTAGGTCGACAGGCATCCCGCCCCAATGCACAACCATAATCGCTTTAGTGTTTGGGCTGAGTTTCCTACGCAAGTCCTGTAGGCACAAGTTGTAAGTGTCCGGGTCTACGTCTACCCAGCGAAGCTTTAAGCCGTTCGCAAGGATCGGAAAGTTTGTAGCGGTGCAGGTTAGCGGCGTGGTCAGGATCTCGTCGCCGGGTAAATCTTTGATCAGGTGAACGGCCAGGTGCAGGGCAGAAGTCCCGGAGTTGACTGTAGCGACGTAGGGATTTCCTAGATACTCAGCCAGGGCCGCTTCGAGGCGGTCAACGACGGGGCCTTGCCCCACGTAGCCTGAATTCAATACGTCTGTTACCGCAGCGGCCGCAGTATCGGCCATGAAGACCTTGAAAAGGGGAATAGTCACAGTGTTCCTTCTAGCGAGACCAGCCTCGCAGATATTGTATGAACTTAGGTGAGTCCTCAAACAGTTGTTCAGTAAATGCTCGTTGTTGCTCGACGAGGTCAGTATTCACCACATAACCGCCCAGCACGTGGTTCCAGTAGTTATCGGTCCCCCGGTAGCTTACGGTTCTAGAACCCGCCCCATGGTGATAGAACATATTGTAATACAACATGCACATTAGCGGGTGTACCTTGTGCTGGTTCGAGTTCAGCATAGGGAATGCCCGGTTGCGAAGTTTGTCTTGGTACGCCCCTATCGTGGTGTCGTGCTCGTTTAATCCTAGCATATCCCCCGAGGGCATTTTCCGGTGCTGGAAATCTAGGTTGTCAACAGCATGCGGCAGGCAAAACAACACGCAAGCGTGTAAGCGGTTTTCGATGTGTTCGAACCGCAGCGGTATTGCGATGTCTTTTCCGTGGCAAGTGTTTTGCAGCATGTGCTTCAATCGCGGAGCCCAGTTAGGCATTACCGGAAAAGCATCGCTGTCCAATATCAGCAAGCTATCGTAATCGTCGATATTCTTCTTAAAGAAGTCGACGATGGTGTGCAGACCTCGTAAATGGGCGTGGCAGCTTTTCGGAGGCCAGCGATTAACTTGGTATGGTGAACGATCCGGGATTATGACGTTAGTCTTCTCTCGAAAACTTGCTTCGCCCTTTGCCGAAACCTGCTCCATTATTATTGCGTGGTGCTCGGCGTTGGGTGTAGTTTTCCCCAACCACCACAGCTGCAAGTCTAACCACTTTTGATTTTCAACGTTATCGTTTGCGTAAACTGAGGCAACACAAATGGGTTTCATCGATTCTGTGCCTAACCTTACTTGTACATGTCTGCCAACTCTTCCAGAGTCTCGTTACTCAGCGGTTCCCAAGAAGCTCCTTTGTTCATCTGAGGCTGTTGGCCCACTTCTCCGAGCAGCTGCTCCAGCAATTCAGCATCCGGTCTCGGGAGCGTGGAAGCAACATCTGCAATCTTCTCGGCGTCCACATCCAGGCCTGTGCAAACTTCATTGGCGAAGTCCGTACCGAACAAACTTTCAACGTCTTCACGGGCCAGCTTAGACAGCTGATCTTTTTCGTAGATATTTCCAGTTTGCATAGCACAAAGCGATGACATGTCGGAAGCTGCTTTAGTGTAAGTCACCTTAAAAATGACGTCTTCTGGTCGCGGCAGAATGTCAGTGTACTTACCGTGCAGGCCAATTGAATGATCAAGGATGTCGACGGTGGTTGCTAGCTTCACTAGCTCCGCAGGCTGCAAAGCACTTCGCGGGGTGTCTTTGATCGCCGATGCGAGCTTCATGATAGCGTCGCGGTGTTCCTGCGACTTTGCAAGCCCGGCACGTCGCTCAAGCAG
>Ga0209043_1000623_pt1 | contig 21583 bp, 8 predicted proteins | sample SaaInlV_100m_DNA_3_FD_184654 | JGI IMG/M metagenome (GOLD analysis project Ga0209043, IMG submission 184654) | Marine microbial communities from expanding oxygen minimum zones in the Saanich Inlet - SI037_S4LV_100m_DNA (SPAdes) (version 2) | ecosystem: Environmental > Aquatic > Marine >... | reverse complement strand
AAATTATCGGAATTTTAAAGTCAGAATATTCAGATCTTGCAGCAGACATAGACTAATTGGTAGGGGATGCGAGGTTCGAACTCGCGACAAATTGATTAAGAGTCAACTGCTCTACCAACTGAGCTAATCCCCCAAACTTTGTTTTAATTATCTATGTTTGTTGAAATTAAAACATTAAGAATTTTTTCAACTGATTGAGAAACATTGTCTGCATTGTATCCGCCCTCAAGCATATAAAGCGTTCTTCCATCAGCATATTTTTGAGAGATATCTTGTAAGATCTCTGCAACAACACCATAGCCCTCATCAGTATAATTTAACTTTCCTAAAGGATCTCCCAAGTGAGCATCAAAACCTGCGGAGACTAATATGAATTCTGGTCTAAATTGATCCATTGCTGGCCTCAATTTTGAATTAAATGCTTCAATTACTTCATTATTTCCACTTCCCTTAGGAAGCTCTACATTTAATGTATAACCTTCACCTGCGCCTTGGCCTATTTCATTTGGTCGACCAGTCCCAGGGAAAAGTGGATGCTGATGCACACTAAAATAAAACACGCTATTGTCTTCATAAAATATATCTTGTGTTCCATTCCCATGATGTACGTCAAAATCGACAATTAGAATCCTTTCTAAACCATGTTTCTTTTGTAAGTATCTTGCGATAACAGCAACGCTGTTATAAACACAAAAACCCATCCCTATTGAGGTTGATGCATGATGTCCTGGAGGTCTCACTAGCGCGAATGCAGAGGATAAATCACCAGCCATTATTTGATCAACGGCTTCTAGACCTGCACCGACAGCTAATTTTGCGACAAGATTAGAATCTTTGGAAATAGGGGTGTCACCCGTACTTAAAAAAGCTCTATTATTGTTTAATTGAGAAACCTGCCTATCTACTAGCTCAATATATTCTTTTGAATGAGCTAAATTTAATTCCTCAACTGTTGCGGTATCAAAATTGGGCCAAATGGTATTTGATGTTATTTGATCATTTTTTTTAAGATCACGAATGACAGGAATTAAGCGTTCAGGATTTTCTGGGTGATTGGGTCCTGTGTCGTGCAATAGGAATCTTTCATCATAAAAAATCCCGACTTTTTTTTCATAGGCAATGGCACTACTAATACTCATAAATAAAAAATTTAGAAGACAAAATATAAAGAAAGATTTTTTCATTAGAAGTAAATTATATATTCAACAAAAGCTAATTAAAATAAAATATATGTATAAAGCTTATATCTAACCTCTTATTTTTTATTGGTTTTGGGGAACAATAGCTTTATCTAGGAGAGTTTATAGAGACTTTCTTATTGCTTCTTTATTAATCAATATGTTTGCTTTAGTAGGTCAGCTTTTCACGATGAATGTTTATGACCGCGTTGTTCCGAACCAAGCAATCGATAGGCTTTGGGTGTTGGCATAGGGTGTTTTTTTGTTTTATATATTTGATTTTATCATTAGGATGTAAATAGGTTATTTTTTGATATTGCTGGAAAAAAAAATCTGATATTTTTAATTTCCGCAAATATTTTTGAACGTGTTATGGGTATGAAACTAGTTAATCGACCTGTCTCAATTGGCGCATTTGCAAGCAACCTTAATTTGCATTTAATTTTTTGTAACCTTTTTAAATATAAATCTACTTTTTTAATAACCAAAATTCTACAAAGAGAAATTAAAAAAATTAAATAACCAATTGAATACATTAAAAAAAAATAGCTTTAAAGTTATTTTTTTTTAAGCTTTATGTTAAGATTTGGCAGCTACATTCGGAATTGGAGGAAGTAGTAGACTTATGATAAAAGTACTTGACGCAACTTTTACAGAAAATGGTGATTTAAAACTTACTTTATCCGGAGACCAAGGCTCTTTAGATTCCAGTTTTAGATTGCTGTTAAATGACAATGAGACACTTTTTGAGAACCTTAATTTTGGGGTGAATGGTGGGCTTGTTGTTACTATTCCTATTGAGCAGCTGTCTTCTCAAAGCTCGACAGTGCCAGGCGGTCTTGAACTTAAATTCATCTCTAACGATGGCAACATCTCAGGTCCAGTTACCTCCATTAAGGTTTACAATTCCGACAGCACCAAACAAGCTGATCCAGGTATATTATCCAACACGGATCTTACGCCGAATCAATATTCCATTGTTGTATCTGATAACCCTGTTACCCTATCAGATTCAACCGATGCCAATTTAACGGTTATCACTGAAGCACCATCATCACAAATCAATGAGGCCCTTGTAAATGTAACAGGAGCTGAAGTCCAAGGGATTGAAAGTACCAAGGTTGAATCCTTGAATGATCGACAATCAAAGCGCCAAGAAAGACAGCAAGAAAGTGCAGAGAGACGAGAGCAAAATGAACAAGACTCTCTTCAGGTTGAAGCTAATGCGGTCACCACCATAGATGTTGAGCCATCCCAATCACAATCGACTTTAACTAAAAGTGAAATGCGGCAAGTTAATAAACTTGAGGGCACATTAAGTACCATTGAGGCAAAAATTCAGGGTTCTAGCCAAGAGATTCAGCTCATACAACAACAAATTGAATCCCAGGGTGGTGTTGCTAAAAGAGGGCAGCTAAATAAGCTTGTGCGTCTTGATAATAGAATTTCAAGATTAACTGAACAGTCCAATGAAATTCAGGATTCCATTTCCACCACCGTGGATCGATATTCAACAGCGCAACTGAATAGACTTGAGCGTCTTGATAGTAACCCTTCAAAATTAACTGAACAGTCCAATGGAATTCAGGATTCCATTTCCGCCCTCACAGGCAGAGGTATTGAGAGGGTAGGCAAAGAGCTGTTACCGCAAACCCTTTTTGTGTCTGAGGGGGTAGCTAAAGATCCTGGAGGAGGAAGTTCAAAGCAGGACCCTAATTCAGTCAATATTACATTAACACCTGATTCAGCAACATCTGATACATCAACATCTGATACATCAACATCTGATACATCAACATCTGAAGTCACAGTGAATGCAAGTATCGGTAATGTAACAGTAACGGAGGGGGGTGCGGCCACTTTTACAGTCACATTAGATTCTGCACCATCAAGTGCTGTGACACTCTATTACGCAACCAGCGCTGGGACAGCCTCCAATGGATCTGATTACACGAATACGCGTGGCACATTAACGATTGCTGCTGGACAAACATCAAAGACTTTCACAGTACCTACCAAAACAGATACAACTGACGAGACAACAGAAACAGCAACCATTACCTTATCAAAACCATCATCAAATGTAATTATTCCTAATGGAAGCAACACGGCTGATTTAGTAATTTTGGATGATGATCCAGAGATCACTATTGCTAACCAAACAGTAGGGGAGTCTGATGGAACAGCCACCTTTACAATCACTCTTGCACAAACGGTTGATGAAGATTTGACTGTAGTTTATACAACCAGTACTGGTGAAACAGATGGGGCGACAGACGGAACGGATTACACAGGAACAACGGGGACGGTTACAGTTACCGCTGGACAGACAGAGGCCACAATTGAGGTACCCATTACCAGCGATGCTGATGCCGAAGAAACTGAAACTGCTACTTTAACTTTATCGGATCCATCTAATGGCAGCCTTATTAGCTCAACTGCAGATCTAGTTATAACCGATGACGATCCAATTCTAACCATCACCAATCAAACGGTGGCCGAAGGGGATGGAACAGCCACATTTACCGTCACCTTAGATAAAACGGGCGCTGAAGATGTTACGGTCATTTATACCACCAGCACCGGTTCTTCGGATGGTGCGACTGACGACACAGACTATACGGGGACAACTGGGACGCTCACTGTTAGTGCAGGGGCCACATCAGGCACCATTGAAGTTCCGATTACGGATGACTCAACTACGGAGGCCACAGAAACAGCAACATTGACTTTGTCGAGCGCGACTAGTGCGACGATTACAGGCGATACCACCACGGCTGACTTGGTGATTACTGATGATGACGATCCGGTAATTACCATTGCAAATTTAACTGTCGCTGAAGGAGATGGCACGGGGACATTTACAGTCACCTTAGATCAAGCTGGTCAGAATGATGTGACGGTTGTTTACACCTCATCAACAGGGATCTCAGGAGATAATGCCACGGACGGTACTGACTATACTGGCACCACTGGAACTTTAACAATCTCGGCTGGAGCTACGTCAGGCACCATTGATGTGCCGATTACCTCTGATACCGATAATGAATCTACCGAAACCGCGACCTTAACATTATCCAGTGCGACTAGTGCGACGATTACAGGCGATACCACCACGGCTGACTTGGTGATTGATGATGATGACGATGTTGCTATTACGATCGCCAACCAAACGGTTGCTGAAGTAGATGGCACAGCGACTTTTACTGTCACTTTAGATAAAGCACCCGGTCAAGACGTCACTGTGGAGTATGCTTCTGCATCTGGAGCATCAGGTGCGGTTAGCTCTCGTGCAACAGATGGCACAGACTATACCGGGACAACTGGCACCTTAACCATATCAGCAGGTGAAAGCAGCGGAACAATTTCAATTCCCATCACCACAGATACTGTGGCGACTGCGGGTGAAGAGGAAACAGAAACCGCGACCCTCACCTTATCGAATGCGACCAGCGCAACCATCGACGGCGGCACGGCTGATGCAGATTTGGTAATCACAGATTCTAATCCGTTTGTCACCGTTGCGAATCAAACTATCAGTGAATCGGGAGGAACAGCTACATTCACAATTACTTTAAGTGAGTCCATCTCAGAGGATGTTTCGGTTGTCTACTCCACCGGAACGGGAGCATCAAATGGAGCTACGGATGGGACAGATTATACTGGGGCGACCGGGACAGCGACCGTCACATCAGGCAGTACAGAGGCAACGATTGAAGTACCAATTACTACGGATACAGATCCAGAATTTACCGAAACAGCGACCTTAACCCTAGCGAGTGCGACCAACGGGACCTTATCGCAGACTGCTGCAGATTTAGTAATTACCGATGACGATGACCCGATCGTAACTATTGCGAATACAACTGTAACTGAGTTACTTGGGGATGCAGCGACGGCAACCTTCACCGTGAACTTAAGTTCGGAGGCAATGGATGAAGTTACTGTTGAATATGCCACAGCGACTGGAACTTCAGGAAGTAACGCCACGGATGGAACCGATTATGCAGGAGCAACGGGTACACTGACGATAAGCTCGGGAGCATCTAGTGGCACGATTGAGGTGCCAATTTATACCGACGAAGATGAGACTGCAGATGAAACAGCCACGCTTACTTTAAATAATGCGGCCAATGCAACGATTACAGGCGATACCACCACCGCTGATTTGGTGATTGTTGATGGTGATCCATTTATTAGTATGTCCAACCAGACAGTGGGCGAGACTGATGGGACGGCGACTTTCACCGTGACCTTGGACCAGACCACGGTCAGTGACGTCACGATTGAATACGCGACCAGTACAGGTTCCTCCAATGGAGCAACGGACGGCACGGATTACACTGGTACCACAGGAACCTTAACCATAACTGGCGGGGAAACCACCGGGGTAATTGAAGTTCCTATTTCAGTTGACGTCACGGACGAGCCAAACGAGACCGCCACACTGACATTAAGTAATCCATCTAACGGTACATTTGTGGATCAGACGGCCGATCTTGTAATCAACGACGATGACGATCCTTTTGTCAGCATGGAAAACGTTACCCTGAATGAATCCGATGGCACAGCAACCTTTACTGTTTCATTGGATGCCGCCCCTGCTGAAGATGTCACCGTGGTATATGCTTCTAGCTCAGGCACGGCAGCACAAAATGCAGACTTTACTGCCACCACAGGCACCTTAACCATCTCGGCAGGAGTGGAAACAGGCACCATTGAAGTGCCAGTCTTGACCGACACTGAGAATGAACAGACCGAGACGGCAACTTTGACTCTGACTTCACCTAACAACGCAGTAATTGAAGATGACTCGACCTACGCTGAACTGGTTATCATCGATGATGATGAACCCACCCTGACCATTGCCAATGAAACGGTGAGTGAGAGCAACAGCACCGGAACATTTACTGTTACTCTGGATAAGGCAGCGGCTTCCGATGTCACCGTGGTCTACAACATCGCGGACGGATCATCGAATGGAGCAATCGATGGAACAGACTATACGGCGGTGACAGGCACGCTGACCATTACCGCTGGTGCGACCTCGGGTGAGATTGAAGTGCCCGTGATTTTAGATTCTACGGATGAGGTGGATGAGACAGCAACCTTGACCCTGTCATCAGCTACTAGCGCGACCATTGACGGCGATACCACCACCGCAGATTTTGTGATTACTGACGATGACACGCCAGTTTTAACAGTCGCCAACTCAACGGTAACCGAGTCTGCCGGATCAGCGATCTTTACTGTGACCTTAGACCAGGCAGCAGCGAATGATGTCACCGTGGTCTATCAAACTGCAAATGGCTCATCCAATGGGGCTTCGTCCGCCAGTGATTATACAGCCACCACAGGCACCTTGACCATTACTGCGGGGGCAACCACCGGCGAAATTGCAATTCCTATCACGGATGATGTCTCTGATGAGTCGACTGAAACAGCCACAATCACACTTAATAGCGCAGTAAGTGCCACCATCGATGGGGATAGCACCACAGCAGACTTAGTGATAACTGATGATGACGATTATAATCTCACCATTGCTGACACCACTGTGGCTGAGGCCGATGGCACCGCGACCTTTACGGTCACGATGAGCACCACCTCGACCGAGGATGTCACAGTGGTATATACCACCAGTACCGGAACAACCAACGGGGCGGTCGATGGCACAGACTACACAGGCACGACCGGAACACTGACGATTTCGGCAGGGGAGTCGTCTGGCACAATCACCGTAGATGTGGCGACCGATATCTTAGATGAGACCACAGAAACAGCGACGCTCACCTTAAGTGATGTGACCAATGCAACCATCTCAGATTCATCAGCCGATCTGGTTCTGACTGACTCCAACCCATATCTCAGCTTTACTAATCAAACCGTGGCTGAGGGTGATGGGACAGCAAGCTTTACCATTACCTTGTCTGAATCAGTCACAACCGATACCACGGTCGAATATGCTTTGAGCACAGGCGCATCCAATGGAGCACAAAGTGGCACAGACTTTACCGCGACTTCGGGAACAGCAACCATTACTGCGGGGGAGACGACCGCAACCATTACCGTCCCAATCACTGATGACAGTACCGACGAGGTGACAGAAACCGCAACCCTCACTTTAAGTAATGCATCCAACGGTTCCTTTACCAATAGTACCGGGGACTTGGTCATCACCGATGATGATGAACCAGTGGTATCTATTACCAACATCACTGCAACCGAATCAGACAATACAGCCACTTTTACTGTGACCTTAGATCAGGCTGCCGCGAATGATGTCACTGTCGTTTATACCTCCAGTGATGGGTTATCGAATGGTGCGACTGCAGGTTCTGACTATACTGGCTTCACCGGGACGGTCACCATTTCTGCCGGAGAGAGTTCTGGCACAATCACCGTCCCAATTATCCTGGACAGCACTGATGAAGTGGATGAGACAGCCACCGTGACATTATCTAATGCCACGAGTGCGACGATTGTTGGAGACACCGCAACGGCTGACCTAGTCATCACCGATGACGATGAGCCACAAATTTCTATTGCTAATTCAACAGCCTCGGAGACAGATGGGACAGCGACCTTTACCGCCACGCTTGACCAGGCCGCTGCGGAAGAGGTGACCGTGGTTTATACAACAACCAACGGTACCGCGGATGGCGATGACTATACCGCCACCACAGGAACACTCACCATTGCTGCAGGTTTATCTAGTGGAACCATTGAGATCCCGATTACCGATGATGCCGTTGACGAGGTGGCACAGACAGCCACACTAAATTTAAGTAGCGCGACCAATGCGAGCATATCAGATAGTGCCGCAGATATGGTCATCACGGATAACGACAGCCCTGTCATTACAATTGCTAATCAAACGGTTGGAGAATCCGACTTTACAGGAACCTTTACCGTGACCTTAGACCAGGCTGCGGCGGAGGATGTTACAGTGGTCTACACATCCAGCGATGGGTCATCGAATGGTGCTAATGCGGGCAGTGATTACGCTGCCGTCACAAATACCCTCACGATCTCTGCCGGGGACAGTTCAGGCATAATCAAGGTGCCCATCATGTTAGATAGTGTCGACGAGGTAACTGAGACAGCGACATTAACCCTGGCCTCAGCCAACAATGCCACCATTGCTGGCGATACCACCACGGCTGATTTGGTCATCACCGACGATGATGTTCCAGCAATTACAGTGGCTAATGCAACCGCAGCCGAGGGAGATGGAACAGCCACCTTTACGGTCACTCTGGATCAAGAGGCTGCCAACGATGTGACCGTGATTTATATGACCAGCAACGGTGCATCTGATGGAGCCACGGCCGGTTCAGACTACACGGCCGCTACTCAGACCATGACCATTTCCGCAGGCTTAAGCACCGGGACCATTAAAATACCTGTTACAGATGATACTACCGATGAAGTGAGCGAGACCGCGACACTGACGTTGGTATCCCCAAGTAATGCGACTATTAGTGGTGACACGACCACAGCTGATTTGGTCATCACAGACAATGATCAGCCGGTGGCAACGATTGGCAATCTGACCGTGGGCGAGTCGGATAACACCGGCACATTTACGGTGACGCTAGATCAAACGGCGGCAGAGGATGTCACGATTACTTATTCCACTGCAGATGGATCATCAAATCCAGCCACTGCGACCAGTGACTACACCACATCCACTGGCACGCTGACCATCAGTGCTGGAGCGAGTACAGGTACCATTCAGGTTCCCATACTGCTGGATACTACTGATGAGTTAGCGGAGACTGCGACCCTAACCATCAACGGCGCAACCAATGCCACCATAGCTGGTGACTCGGCTACTGCGGACTTGGTGATCACCGACGATGATGATCCGATTATCTCTTTTGTCGGCAATGAGACGGTCTCAGAAACAGATGGGTCTGCGACCTTTACAGTCACCCTCGATCGCACGCCGGCAGAGGACGTGACTGTCGTTTATGTGACGAGTGACGGCACCACCACAGAAAATGGAGATTACACCGCACAATCAGCCACCTTGACCATTAGTGCGGGAGAAACATCTGGAACGATTAGTGTGCCGATCTTAACGGATACCGACTCAGAGTCAACAGAAACAGCCACACTGACCTTGAGTAGCCCAACCAATGGAACGATAGTTGGTGACACCACAACCGCTGACTTAGAAATCACCAATGTCGATGATGTTTTATTAACCATTGCTGATCAAAGTGTCGACGAGAATGGAGGCACAGCGACCTTCACGGTGACTCTCTCTGAAGCATCAGCCAGTGATGTGACGGTGGAGTACGCCACAGGGTCAGGCACTGCCACAGATGGAACCGATTACACTACAACTAACGGCACATTAACAGTTTTAGCAGGAGCCACAACCGGGACCATTGAAGTTCCTGTGACTAACGATGCCACTAACGAGGATAATGAGACAGCGACCTTAACCCTATCCAATCCAACCAATGCAACCATCACGGATGCGACCGCTGATTTAGTGATCACCGATGATGATGGTATTGAGATTGGCTTATCGACAGCGCATTCTGGTGGCTCAACAGATAACTTAACGGTAGGTGAGGGTGACGGCACTGGCACATTCACCGTCACATTAGATCAAACCAGTTCCGGCGACATAACCATTGAGTACACTACATCTTCGGGTACGGCGACGGACGGAACAGACTATACCGGCACAACAGGAACACTCACCATCCCAGCAGGACAAACAACCGGGGTAGTGACCGTCCCGATTACTGATGACACCACGGACGAGGTCACAGAGACTGCGACCATTACCCTAGGTAATCCTGTGGGCGCGACCTTAAATGCAGATACCACATCGGCTGACTTTGTCATCACGGATAATGATGGCCCTGAAATTTGGTTCTCCGATCCGGGTGTTGGTGATTCAACAGCAGGCAATGTCACTGTGGGTGAATCGGACGGCAATGCCACCTTTACGGTGACTCTATCCGAAGCATCAGTCGAGGATGTCACGGTGGAGTATGCGACAGGATCAGGAACAGCCACCAATGGAACGGATTACACCGGGACAACCGGAACGCTCACCCTATCCGCTGGAGTGACAACTGGAACGATTGTGGTACCAATCACCACAGACACCACTGACGAATCAGATGAGACAGCGACCTTAACCTTAAGTAATCCGAATAACGCCACGATCGGGGATGCGACTTCAGACTTAGTCATCACGGATGATGATGCCACTCCGGCGATTAGTATTTCAGATGGAACTACGACCGAAGGCGGAACCGCTACCTTCACGGCTTCATTAACCAACCCATCCTCTGAAGACATTACTGTGGAGTACGAGAGCAGCTCCGGTACCGCCACCAACGGCAGTGACTTTACCGCGGTCACCGAAACACTCACGATTTCTGCGGGCGAGACCACAGCTACCTTTGATGTGGTAACCACAGCGGATGCTAAAGATGAATTAGATGAGACAGGAACGGTAACCTTATCCAATCCGACCAACGCCACGATTTCTGATAATACGGCTGATTTGGTCATCACGGATGACGACACGGCCAATATCACCATCGCCAATCAGACCGTTGCTGAAGATGGGATTGCCTCATTTACAGTGACCATGTCAACCACCTCGGGTGGACCTGTAACCGTCGTCTACACATCCAGCACTGGAGCATCGGGGGACAACGCCACAGATGGAGCCGATTACCCGGGTACCACGGGAACACTCACGATCCCAACAGGATCAACCGCAGGAGTATTTACCATTGATACCTCATCAGATAACACTGACGAGCCGACTGAAACAGCAACCATTACCCTCAGTGGGGCCACTAGTGCGACCATCGTTGGATCGACAACCACAGCAGACTTAGTGATTACTGACGACGATCCGACTCCAGCCATTACCATTGGCAACCAGTCAGTTACAGAAGGGGGTACGGCGACCTTTACTGCAACCTTATCGAACCCATCTTCAGAGGATGTGACGGTGGAGTATGTCTCCAGCTCAGGGACAGCCACAGATGGAACGGATTTCACCACGATTACCACGACCACATTAACCATCCCTGCGGGCCAGACTTCAGCGACATTCGATGTGGTGACCACTGAAGACTCTACAGACGAGGCGAACGAGACCGGAACGATTACCTTACAAAATGCGAGTAACGCAAGCATCACCGGAGACACCACCACCGCAGATTTTGTGATTACCGATGACGATGATACCCCATCGATCACCATTGCAGATCAGTCAGTTGACGAGGCGGGGACAGCCACATTTACAGCCACACTCTCTGGTCCATCATCATCTGATGTCACGGTGGTCTACACCAGCAGTTCTGGCACGGCCACAGATGGCACGGACTACACTGGTGCGACGAATACATTAACCATACCGGCAGGAGGTACTAGTGGAACCTTTACCGTGGTGACCACCGCTGATACTGACAATGAGGTCGACGAGACAGCTTCAGTCACTTTATCGTCGGCGACCAATGCAGCCATCTCTGATGACACGGCTGTCCTAACAATCACGGATGATGACGAAGTGGGAATATCAATCGGTCATGCTACTGCAACTGAAGGAGGAACGGGAACCTTTACGGTGACTTTGGACAAGGCACCAGCTGAAGATGTCACGATTATTTATACCTCTGGCTCAGGCACTGCTACTGACAACACTGATTATACCGGCACCACAGGGACCATCACCATCCTGGCTGGCCAGACCACGGGCACGATTGAGGTCCCAACTACGGGTGACGACACCTATGAAGGAAATGAAACCGCTACTTTGACGTTATCCAGTGCGACCAACGCGACCATTTCTGGGAGCACCACCACGGCCGACTTGGTGATTAATGATGATGATTCCGAGCCGAGTATCACCATCGCCAATCAAACGGTGACGGAGGCGGGAACGGCAAGCTTTACAGTCACATTAAGTAATCCAACCACATCAGAAGTTACCGTGGAATATGATTCCGGCTCAGGGACTGCAACCAATGGGACAGATTTCACTGCTGTAGCGAGTACCTTGACCATCGCGGCTGGGGATACTGAGGGGATATTCACTGTCGTGACTAATACCGATAGCAATTCGGAGAGCACAGAAACAGCAAGCATTACGCTCTCCAATGCTAACAATGCAACCATCTCAGACAGCTCTGCGGACTTAGTCATAATTGACGATGGACTAGCTGTAGTAACACCGACCATGACGCTAGCCAACCGAACAATTTCGGTCACAGAAGCTGAGGATGGGGACACCTCAAGCAGTGTCAAAAATGGAACGTTTACTATTACACTAGACTCTGCGGCAGAGGAAACTGTGACTATTCGCTATGCCACCAGCAGTAGCAGTGCGAGCTCAAGTTCTGACTATTATGCAGAAACAGGTACCGTCACCATCGCGTCCGGTCAGTCCACCGGCACCTTCGATATCGGGGTGCGTGAGGACTATTCGGTGGAAAACGATGAGACCGTCACCATTAACTTTACCAATCCATCAGGCAATGTGGACTTGAGTTACAGCACAGGTGAGATGGTGATCAAAGACGGTACCGGTGTTACCTCAACAGGATCATTGATGACAGAGCAGCACAGTATCACTAACTATAAATCTGGTAACAGCTCGGCTGTGAGTATCAGTAACGGTTTTTACATAGCCTTAGAGACAATGGGTCAAGTTCTGACAAAAACACATTACTTTGAACCGCTCTATACCTGGAATAATAATGCAAATTACGATAATTCTTATGGTGGCGGTAACACTTATGGGTATATTAACGGCAACTCATCGATCGCCGCAGGGACCAAGGTCAATACCTATTTGGTCTGGAGTACCAACGACGCCCCAACAAGGGCAACAAGTAACCAGAATGTTACATTTGAATATCAGGTCTTAGGACTGTACGGAACGGACAATGACGACACGTCTAATGGTAATTCTAGTTCTTCATATTACCGTGAAACTGCAAGACCGGGAGCTAACTACACCCGATATTCTAGTGATGGGAACCGTAGATTCGAAAACTCTGGTGATTGGATTGAATATAATTCCAGCTCAAATACAGTTTGGGTCGGTGCAAAAAATAACAACTGGCACGGCGACTGGATACGGGTGTATACCGCGGCGGCCACGGATGGAGATATCGTCGGCATGCAGTACCTGACCTCGTCCGGCATTTATGGCTTGACTAATGAGGAGGGACACTTTGCGGCTTTAGACGGCGACTCCGTGATCTTCTATGTCGGTGGTGTCTATGTTGGTATGGCGACCAGCGATCAGATTGCAAATGGCCAGGTGTTCCTGCAAGACTTAGCCGGCGTCTCTCGATCCGACCTCAATAACGAGTACGTCGAAAATATGGCGGTTTTCTTACAGTCGATTGATGATAACAATGATGCCTATGACAATATTGTCATCACCCAAGAAATGCGCGATAAGTTGGCCGACCAGAATTTAGACCTACGCATAGCGAGTGAGTTAGAAGTGGCTCAGATCGTTGACAATGTCGGTGGCACGTATGTGGATGAAGATGCCGCAATGCAGCACGTCAAGGACATTTTAATGCAAGATACCGGCATGATCGAAGAAGATTTTGATACACGTGTCTCTGACGATACTGACATTACTGTTGAGTCCTTACTTGTTGATGATGCCAACAATGTGGATGACCTGATCAGTAATCTGCTAGAAACTACTGAGACAACAGATGGGGAGGAGGTTATTTCCGAACCAGAAGAAAAAAATACAAATGAAGTCTTCGATGAGCAGTTAGAGCAAGATATTACTGCTATCAATATGAGCGAGATTGCTCAACCTGAATTACAGCAACCTGAAATTATTATCTAAATTTAACTAATTTTCTTAGTATTTTTTTTTAAAAATAAGGCATACTTAATGATCCTTATTAAAATAAAAATCGATGAAAAAAAAGCAGCTCCATGACTCTATTTTTAGTGCATTAAGATTATTATCCAAACACTTTAACCTTAGCTTTTCTAAAGATACCATCCTCTCCGGGCTTCCGCTCAAGCAAGGTCATTTAACTTTAGAGCTCTTTATACGTGCCAGCGAAAAAATGGGCCTTCAAGCAAAACAATTTAAGAAAAAATTAGCCAATATATATAACCCAACGCTACCCGTTGTACTCATTCAAAATAATAATCTGGTCACCGTTTTATTATCTATTGATCGAAAAAATAGTAGTGCAACTATTTTTTCAAATAAGAAAGAATCCAAGATCAAACTTGCTGATTTAGAAAAAAAATATTCAGGCTCTCTTTTCATGTTAGCCCCCATACCAACTTTTGACGCTAGGGTTGAAGAAATAACTGAATCTCAGAGTGCTGAAGGTCACTGGTTCTGGAGTACCTTATGGCAGTCCAAAAAGATTTATCGTGATGTGCTATTGGGATCACTGCTGGTTAATGTTTTTGCGGTAGCCCTACCACTTTACATCATGAATGTTTATGACAGGGTGGTGCCTAATAATGCACAAGAAACACTCTTTGCTTTATCATCAGGCATCATTATCATCTTTTTTTTCGATGCATTAATTAAGTACTTTAGAGCCTACTTTGTTGATATTGCTGGTAAAAAGTCAGATATCTTAATTTCACATAGCCTATATGAAAGACTGATGAACATGAAGCTTGCTGCATTTCCAAGATCGGTAGGTTCGTTTGCAAGCCAACTTAAAGATTTTGAATCCATTCGAGAGTTTATAGCCTCAGCGACCATCGTCACACTCATTGATATTCCTTTTGTATTCTTATTTTTGTTTGTTATTTATCTCATCAGTGGGCCATTATTAGTAGTTGTGTTAATTGTCATATTTATCATCTTGTTTCAATCCTTCATTGTGCAAAAATATATGTTAGGTTTTATTGAAAAGGCATCCAAAGCATCGGCTATGAAGAATGCTAATCTCATTGAAAGCCTCTATGGTATCGAACAAATTAAATCCTCTAATGCACAAGGCTTTTTCCAAAAAAAATGGGAGACCATGACGGGGTACCTCTCAGAAATGTCTATCAATAGCAAAACACTAACAACTAAATCCAATATCATTACCCAGTTTTTGCAACAACTAACCACTGTCGTAGTGGTGATTATGGGTGTCAGCCTGGTCAATGATAAATCACTGTCCTTAGGTGGTTTGATTGCCACCATCATGCTTTTATCGAGAGCCATAGCTCCCATCGCTCAGCTTGGTCAATTAATTACACGCTATCAGGGTGCTAAAATTGCTTACAGTGCGCTGGATAAAGTGATGCAGTCACCTGTTGAGATTGAGCCGGAGAAAAGTTACCTCAGTCCAAAAAAAGTGTTAGGTAACCTTGAGTTATCTGGTGTTAATTTTATCTACCCAAATCAAAAACAACCCTCACTCACGAACATCACGCTAAAAATTAAGGCAGGAGAGAAGGTTGGGATCATAGGTAAAGTGGGATCGGGTAAATCTACCTTATTTAAAATTTTGATGAATTACTATCAGCCTGCGGCCGGCCTTATTAAGCTCGATGGGTTGGAGCTCAATCAGATTCATCCTAATCACCTTAGGGATAATATAGCCTATGTTGATCAGAACCCTTATCTCTTTTTTGGTACGATACGTGAAAATATCACACAGGGTAAAAATCATATTTCTGATGATGACATCATTGATGCGGCAAAATTAACTGATCTATTAAACTATATTTCAGATCACCCTGACGGCCTTGATTTGCAAGTGGGTGAGGGGGGGAAGTACCTTTCTACAGGTCAGCGTCAATGCGTTGCTATTGCCGGTGGGCTTCTCCAATCGAAGCCAATTATTTTGCTCGATGAACCAACCTCTTTTTTAGATAAAAAAAATGAAGACCTATTTAAATCGCATTTGAAAAAAATTGCATCGAAGCAGACGTTGATTATAACAACACAACGTTTTTCCATGCTCGATAATGTAGATCGAATTATCGTGCTAGATAAGGGCAAGATCGTTGCAGATGCAAATAAATCAGAAATCTTAAGTAAATTTAGTAACCATGGCTGAAGAACAGAAACAACAACAAAATATATCGATGGAGGAGATGGAGTACGTCTCGGATAAAAATGCCGCGCTGCTTCTCAATGCACCCTCAGGCCCATCCAAGCTTATCTTGGCTGTGCTGTTCTTTTTTATTATTTTTATTGTCTGGGCTTTTTTTACTGACATAGATGAGGCAGTTGTCGCACAAGGTAAGATTGAAACAACAGGTGAAATTATGACGATTCAAAGCTTGGAGGGCGGTATTATTGAATCCCTTAATGTAAAAAATGGAGACTCCGTCAAAGCAGGCCAAGTCTTGCTAAGAATTAATTCAGAAATATCGGATCAAAAATTACAGGAGCTCAAAAAAGAGTTTTTAGTTTATCAAGTCAAACGAGACCGCTTAACAGCAATGCTTGATAACAAAAAACTAACCTACGGCGCAAATGTAAAAGAGAATTTACCTCTTCTCATCGACAAAGAATTATCACTTTATAGGACTGTTTTAAAAGAGCATCAAGAAAAAATTAATTTTTATTTAATAGAAATTGGTAAGGCTAAAGAAAGAGCCGCTACCTTGAATAAAAATTACGCATTAAGCCTGCAAGAATATGAAAGGTTATTACCCTACAAGGGCCGTAATATTATTCCAGAGACCAAAATCATTGACCTTGAACAAGAAGTTATTCAAGTTCAGGGGGATATTACTGATAATAATCTCGAGATCAATAGTTTGAAAAATCAATTCTCTGAATATAAATTTTCATTCAAAAATGAATTAAATACCGAGCTCAATAAAGTTCTGGGTGATATTAAGACGCTTGAACACCGCATTTCGCAATCTAAAGATGTGGTCAAACGCACGCTAATTCGCGCGCCATCCAATGGTGTTGTTCAAAATATTATTAAAACAACCATAAATTCAGTAACAAAACCTGCTGAGACGATATTGGAAATTATCCCCACCGATGACTTAGTGGCTAAAGTCAAGATCAAGCCGAGTGATATTGGATTTATCGAGATGTATCAAAATGCGATGGTTAAAGTGACGAGTTTTGATTTCACTATCTATGGTGGAATCAAAGGTAGAGTCATCAATTTGAGTCCCAATACCCTGATGGATGAGGATTCGCCCCGTGGGCAAAGGGAATATTACTATGATGCAACCTTGCAGCTGGCCAAAAAATCTATTGGAAAAGGTAACAATAAAATCATCCCTGGAATGGAAGTCTCTGCTAATATAATAACTGGTCAAAAGAGAGTTATTGACTATATTTTAAAACCTATTAAACGCGCAAAATATGATGCCCTTAAGGAAAGGTAAGGCTTGGATAGACCGACAAAAATAATTTTATTATCGATGTGCGCATTTGTTCTTATTAATCTTGCGGTCACTAACTATTTATTTTTCAGGCACTCATCGCCAGCTAGCAACACTATTCAAACAAACGTTAATCCTGAATTTGATCCTGAATTTGATCACGTGCCAATAGATACAGTTGTTAAGGACATTGGAGATAAGAGCGTTGAAATTGCTCGTCAGAAAACTCAAGCAAAGCAAAAATATCCTGTTAAAAAGAAAGAAGTTGATGTTGCTCAAAGAACAGAGGATAGCCTTAATGACTTTAAAAATGAATTGATGAATTTTTTTAATGAGGAGGTTGTTGCAATAAAAGATGAAATTACAAAAATCAATAAGCGCTATAATGATGACCAAGCACCTGTCGTAACACCGGACCCTATTGAGCAACTTATCGCCAACGCGCAAACCTCTGTGCCTAGTAACCCTGTCAATAGGGTTGAGCCAGCCCCGCAATTATTAGGCATTGACGATAATAAAGGAGTCAAGCAGCTTGCGTTAAATAAATTTAGCCGCGATGGTATTTTTACTGACCAACCTAAATTAACTCAATATGCCCTTAATCTTAATAATGAAGTCACAGATGGTTATGAAGTAGGGCAACAATTTATGTCCCTTAAGGATGTGGTTGATAAATTACTCTCCTCGCATCCAGAAATTTTAGCAAAATCTCAAGAAGTCGCAGCTGAGCAAATAGGTATTGAGATAGCTGAGACTGGGAGATTGCCAACCCTTGATAGTACATTAAGGTGGGGGCATGAAGATACCTGGGAGGACAATCAGACCACTGATAACGAAAATCATCATTTAAAACGAAACTTTAACTTATCCTTTAAATACAACCTTATCGACTTCGGTTTTACTGAGGCTGAGATTTCACGTACTAATAAAAAATACTTATCTAGCCTTTATGGGCTCATTAGGTTAAAACAGGATGTAGCGCTCAACACTATCAAAGCTTACATTGACACTTTAAAGAACAAAGAGATGATGAATTTAGTAGCCAATCATGCTGCAAAAGTGGATGAGATATATAAATACACAGAAGAAAGTTTAGAGGTTGGTCTATCAAATACTTCGGAACTTAAGCTTCTTGAGACCAGCTTAAACCGAATAAAAATCAACCACCTGTCAGCATTTAATAACTTTGAAGACTCTCGTGCAGCATTTAAGGCCAAGGCTTTTATCTTGCCTCCGGTTGATTTTGATCCATTTAAATTTACACCCGACGTGAATATCAACTACTTTTCAGGTCACCCTTTCGCTGATGTGATTCATATTGCTAAAAAAAATCATCCAACGTTAATAGCAGCTGGATACGATGTTGATGAGGCGAGGGCAAAGCTTAAAGCAAGTAGGTCACTAAGTTATCCAACCCTTGATCTTGAATTGGACGGTTACTCAAATAGAAACGAATATTACGGTGGCGCAACAGCCTTTGATCGAGATTACACAACAGCAATGCTTGTATTACGTTACAACATTTTTGATGGCGGTAGAATTAAAAAAGAAAAAGCAAAGGCCAAAGTTGAACTTAATTCTGTGACTGATTTGAAGGATCAAAGAGTTCTTGAGGTTGAGGAAAGTGTCAGATTGGCTTGGAATGCATACAGAACCCTAGAAAAACAGACCGGTTACTATAAGGCTCAATTACAAAGTTCGACTGACTCATTAGATGCAGCTGTACAAAGATATGCCTTAAACGAGGGTAGCCTCATGGATATCTATGAAAAACAAACCATCTTGCATGAAACGCAAAGAAATTTTACTATCACCTACTATGACTTTATCTATTCATACTTTAGGGTTTTGCATGCTACAGGTTCGCTTCTAGAACCATTCTATAAAGAAGGCGACAATCGCAGGTATGGTAAAGGTTTTAAGGCTTAACGTTTACTCCCTCAATATGTATATTAAGTTATGAGTTTGCTATCCACTCAGCTAAATTTTTCTTAATAGATTCTAATACAGGTTGCCAATCACCCACTGATTTTTGACGGAATAAGGTCATGGATTGATACCATGGCGTGTCATCACGGTACATGAGCCAACGCCAATCGGGCGAGAATGGAATGAGTGTCCAAGTTTTTTTACCCATAGCACCACTTAAGTGAGCCACACTGGTATCCACAGAAATGACCAGATCTAAATTTTCTATAATGCCTGCTGTATCAGAAAAGGTTTCAACCTCATCCATAATATCAATGATTTGAGTATTTTTTTTCAAAAATTTTTCGTCAGATTTTGTTTTATTTTTTTGTAAACTAATAACTTGAATCTTAGTTGACTTGATGTAAGGAAGAAAATCTTCTAGCTCAATACTTCGTATATCATCTCTTAAGTAATCGGGATTACCCCGCCAAACCAGACCTACTTTAATTTTTTTAAACTTATTTTTATGCCTATCTACTTTATTTTTTTCGGCATCAATATAGGGGCCGAATTCAGGGATAGTGTCACCATTCGTTTTAAAAATGCCTGGCAAACTTAATATTGGAACTTGATAGGCAAAATTCTTAGGTTTTTTCTTAGGAGGTATAACGGTAATATCTTTAAAAAATGTTGAATTTTTAATTAACTCATGCAATGGCTCTTGCACACTTAAGACAACATGAGCTGGACCTTGGTCTTTAACCAGCCTTGCATATCTTGAAAAGTTAATTGTGTCACCCAGTCCTTGCTCTGAAAAAATGAGAATGATTTTGCCTTTGATATCCTCACCTTGCCAAGTAGGTTGTTTGTGATGAGTTTTGATATTAAATTTTCCTATACGACTCTCATAATCTCGCCAACCTTGTTGAAAGTTTCCTTTTTTAAGATTGGTTAAAGATCTAATAAAGATGGCATTATTATGCTTTGGATCTTTTTCTATAACTTTATTAATGGTTTCCAATGCCAAATCAAGCTTATTAAATAGGTGATGCAGTAGAGCAATTTTGATAAGCGTTTCGGGATCATCTTTCTTGATAGATAAAGAGTTATCATAGGCAACGATGGCTTCGTCATATCGGTCAAGATGACCTAAAATAACACCCATGGTATTTTGCGCATCAACATAATTACCATCTAAATCGATGGCCTGTTTAACGACTTTTAAAGCTTCGTTGTAATTTTTACTCTGTATATATGTAGAAGCTAAATTATTATAATAAACAGCATAATTAGGCTTTGCCTTTATAGCTTCTTTTAAAAGCTTGACTGAGGCATCAAATTGATGCATTTGACCTAGTGCAGTTCCTAGCATACCAATAGCTGGTATAAAGCCTGGTTTTTTTTCTAACACCTTTCGGTAGATTCCTACCGCAGCATCAAGGTGTTCTTTTCTATGAAGGTCAACCGCCTTTTTCATAAGGGTATCGATTTCAGCTAATTCTGCTTTTGTCCCTTTAGGGGGTGTTTTTCCATTCGCCGTTGCCATTCAAATTACCTCTAATAAACACAGCTTTAGTATAAATTAATTATCTTAAAATATGGCATGAAGATGATATCTTAAACTGTAGAATTGTTTTTTAATTTTTAAATATCTTACTTTATTTTTTGTCAGATTGTTAAGCTCCATAGCTTATTTTGTTATAATGAGGTATGAATTACAAAATGGTAAACTTCTTAAATTCTATCGCACCATTAACTCAATCTGACGCAGATCTTGGTGAATTATTAATCATTTCTTTCGTTGAGAGTGCTTGGGCTCAAGATAAAAAAATACATGTTAATGATGTGTTGAAGGGAGTTAAAAATTTCTCCTCAGCAAGTCTTAACCGAAAGCTAAGGAAGCTTAGAGAAAAGAAAATTCTCTCTTTTGTATCAAGCCCGACTGATGAACGTGTAAGATTTGTAAAAAAAGGGATGAATTACTCAGATTATTTGGATGAAATAGACTTTATAGCTCCAAACAATCATGCTCAACTTCGTTAAACTACAATTAATTATAATTGTTATTTGGATACTACTTTTTGTGTTCAACGGAGCATTTAATAGCCTTCTATACGATCATTCCTATATCTTCATTATTTTCC
>Ga0209043_1000611_pt1 | contig 21826 bp, 18 predicted proteins | sample SaaInlV_100m_DNA_3_FD_184654 | JGI IMG/M metagenome (GOLD analysis project Ga0209043, IMG submission 184654) | Marine microbial communities from expanding oxygen minimum zones in the Saanich Inlet - SI037_S4LV_100m_DNA (SPAdes) (version 2) | ecosystem: Environmental > Aquatic > Marine >... | reverse complement strand
GGTTATTCAGCGACTTTCACAGCATTATAAGATTGAACAAGAAATCAGGGACGGGATGAAATCCCCTTCAATCGAAGCTAAAGTAAACGAATCCCTCGCTCTGGCCAATAAATATAATGCTGATGAAACTCCAACAATTATACTCAATAAAGTACTGAAGGTAACTCCAAGCATTTCAGGTGGCACCACAGAGATGATGACTGAAAACTTGGAACTGATTATTGGGGATATTCTTGGTTATAATTAATTCAATTAATTTGCAAGACAACCACGTTAATCAAAGAGAAATAATGTCACCTAAATTCTCATCCAAAAAAAAATTATCTGCATTAACAGTAACTTTGCTTGGGTTGTTTCTGTTATTCGCTGCAGGGGGGCCGAATTTGGGTTCCCCTTTTTTTTCCAATGCGGAGGCTGGTTTTTTTAGTAACGACCTGGACCTTTTTGAAGAAGTTGTTGACCTGGTAGGAGATAAATACGTTTACGCCCCTGATTATAAAAAAATGTTTGTGGCTTCTATTGAAGAGATGGTCCAAGCTCTTAACGATAAAAACATCTCTCTCAAAAACGAATCCATCGGACAATCTATTTCTATGTTCGGCAAAAATATCCGGTACACACTTGGTTACAATCGAGAAAACGCTCTAGAAACTTTCAAGAAAGCGTATTATTTTCTGCTAGAAGAATCAAACGGGAAACTAAGCAAGGAAAAACTTGAAATAGCTGCCGTAATTGGCCTCATGGGTTCTCTGGATCCATATTCCAAGTATATGGATAGCGACAGTTTCAACAGGTCTATGCGCGATACAGAGGGGAAGTACGGTGGATTAGGCATGGTTATTACTATGAAAGACAACCGTCTATATGTGGTAAAAACCATCAAGAATTCTCCAGCTCGACGCGCAGGAATACAACCCGACGATATTTTTGAAAAAGTAAACGGAACAAATATTAAAAAAACTCAGATATCTGAGCTTGCTGATAAACTCCGAGGTCAACCAGGCACTGAAGTCACTATCACCTTGTATAGACCATCTGAAAAAAAGGAGCACTCCTACACTCTAAATAGGGAAGTGATTTTGCTCGAAACCGTTGAATATAAAACATTAAAAAATAGTGTCGGGTCCATCAAAATTACTAGTTTTTCCAGGCAAACAAATAATCAACTACAAGAGGCCCTCACAAAAGCAAAACGGGATAAGGTAAGAGGTTTTATTCTCGATTTGAGAGATAATCCTGGCGGTTTGCTCAACCAATCGGTGAAAATAGCCAGTCACTTCCTCCACCGCAATCGCCTTATTGTTTATACCCAAGGACGTGAGCAAACTGATCGCCACGAATATAAAGCCACGTACCAGAACAGTTTACATTCGATGCCAGTGGTCATTCTCATAAACCAACAAAGTGCAAGTGCAGCTGAGATTGTTGCAGGTGCCTTGAGGGATTCTGGTAAGGCATTGATTATCGGGGAGAATTCTTATGGGAAGGGTACGGTACAAACTATTTTTCGTACTAGCGATGGATCGGGCATTCGCTTAACAACAGCAAAATACTACACTCCCTCGGGAACGGATATTACATCACAAGGGATTGTTCCAGAAATTCACATAACGGAAGATCATATGCCGAAAAATAGAATTGGAAAATCTGAGCAATCCCATACTAAACTTATCCAAAGCACCTCTGTATCAGAAATAAAATTAAAGGAGACCCAAATCAGCAAGTTTGTCGCAAAAAACCACAACGCAGCCCTGGAAACCCCCGACCCAACTTTTACGTTCGCTAAAATGCTCATAGAAAACGTATCGGTCGCTAACAAGAAGAAAACGCTCAAAAAAGCTCGTGACCTAGCAGCTAACATTCATTACTAATTTTAAACAGGAGGCAATGGAACGTTCCAATGAACATCATAAACATTGACTACGAAAAACAGACACTACAAAGCGATTTTTTCTCATGGCAAATTATTGCCAACGATAAAAATAAGTTTCTTCTTCTTCAGCGAGAGGAAAAGGGCCGCTATCATGCTGCAGAAGCTGATGTAAAGAAAAAACACCTCTGGGAAGTTAAGGAGATATCATTCCGCGGTCCCGAAGGGGACACCTATTTTTTTGATGAGGAAACGGGTATAGACAAAATATAGACTTCAAAACATAGCTCTCGAGTTACGCGCATAGTGTTCTTGAAGCGGTTTAAAAAAGCTTTAAAGTTTTCAAGTGTCCTAAAGATTTTTTAAGTTCTTCCTTCGTTTTGTTAGCAAGATAATTGCCTCGCAAGTCAAGTTTTTTTAGATTTTTAAATTTATTACTACTTCCAAAAGCTAGTGCACCTGCATCACGGGTTTCCGTCCAACCCAACTGCATTTCTTCTAAGTTGGGGAAACTACCAGACTTAGCCAGAGCCGTAGTCCCGGCATCACCTAAAATATTATGACGCAGTATCAAACTCTTCAGTTTTGGTAATGGCGAAATCTTTGCGAGTAATTCTGCACCTACAGCAGTGATCTCGTTATACCGCAAATCTACCTTTTCAACTTTTTCCAGATAGCTACTGGAGACCAGACGCTCAACACCTTCATCTCCTATTTTTTTCCCAGAAAGATTTAATATTTTTCCACCCCGCTTCAGACTTCCCTTGAATAACACATCATAATCAATAGGATCTTTGTCTAACTGAAAACTAAATGAGCTAACAGGTGTTAACGCAAGTAGAAAGCTAACAAGAATTACCGCTATATTCTTATTGAAGAAAAAATTAATCTTCATCATCGTCAAGGTTTTCCATAGATCGAGCCTCGAGCTCATCCCAACTATTTATCTGGTCATCATCTTCCTCATCATCATCTTGATAGATGAAATCCTCTAAATTATCTAAGTGTAAATGACACAAACGAGTACCGCATTTTGCTTCCTCTAACGCCTCTATACCCTGCTTGCGAACTCGATTAGATGTGAGGAATAGATACCTTAGCTTTGACAGGGTTTTAGACTCTGCAATAGCGATAGCTCCCTCATCTTCCACAAGATTTCCATAAAGATTAAGTTTTTTTAAATTAGACATGCTGGGAGACTCTGCAATGGCTTTTACCCCGTCGTCGCTAATCACATTCCCATAAAAATCGAGTTCTATCAGCTTCTTAAATTTTTCTGAGTTAGCGATAGCAATTGCGCCCTCATCACTTATATTGTTATTTGCCAAGGTCAATCTTGTGACCCGCTTTAAGTGTTTAGATTTTGCCAGAGCTACAGCCCCCTTATCACCTAAGACCTGATTACTGAGATCTAAAATCTTTTTATCTTCGGACAAAAATTGTTTAATTAAATACTCTACGCTAGCCACAAAAATCCTTTCACTAAGTACTGAGAAACAAATGTCACTTCATTGTAATAAAATTTTATCATATCACATTAGTAATATGCATAAGTTCACTTAAACTGTTTCAAGTAACCGAATACCGAAAAACAAATAAAATAGCTATCAGGTAGATACCCCAGTGTAATTCTCTGACTTTACCGCAAAATAGTTTGATCAGTGGATAGGATATAAACCCCAGCGCCATACCATCCGCAATACTAAAAGTAAGTGGCATTCCTACGACTATCAGGTAAGACGGCAAAGCCTCGTCCCATTGCCGCCAATTTATATACACCAGATTCCTAACCATGAGACAACCAACTACAATAAGAACAGGCGCAGTAATGGGGTAAAATGTTGTTTCGTTCACAACATAACCTCCTCCAATCATTTGGACGAGTGGAGCAAAAAAAAGTGCTGACAAAAACAAGCATGCGGTCACCACGCTGGTCAAACCAGTGCGCCCGCCTTCGGCAATTCCCGCAGAGCTTTCAATATAACAGGTGACTGTAGATGTCCCGAAAGCAGCACCAGCAGTCGTAGCAACTGCATCGGGCATCAGTGCCCTGTTTACACGAGGAAGTTTCCCATATTTAACAAAACCTCCCTGCTGACCAACTCCTATGAGGGTTCCCGCTGTGTCGAACAAATCAACCAAAACAAACACACCGATAATTGTTAAAACTCCTAAGTCTAATGCACCAATCAAATCCATTTTAAATAAAGTAGGAGTTAAATCAGGTGGTGAAGATATCACACCAGAAAACTCAAACAGCCCAAAAGGAATGCCTAAAAAACTTACAACTAGCATGCCAATAAAAATAGCTCCAGTCACCTCACGTTGCAAAAGAACACCTATTGTTACAACCCCAAGAAGAGTAAATACTGCCGGTAGGGTTTTTAGGTCTCCCAATTGAACCAAAGTACCAGAATGGTCCAAAACCCACCCCCCCTGAACAAAACCAATAAAGGTTATAAAAATACCAATGCCTGCTGCTATTCCATTTTTCAGGTAGTCTGGAATAATATTTATAATTAGCTCACGAAACCTAAAAACCGTAAGAAGAATAAGTATCACACCTGACAAAAAAACAGCACCGAGAGCAATTTCCCAAGGAATTCCCTGCCCAAGAACCACCGTATAAGTAAAATAGAAATTGATTCCCATACCCGGCGCTAATGCGATGGGATAATTAGCCCAAAGTCCCATAATTAGGCATCCAATAGCTGATGCTAAGCAAGTCGCTGACATCACTGCGCCAAAATCCATTCCAGTATTCGACAAAACTGCCGGTTGAACGAAAATAATATAAGACGAGGTAAAAAAGGTCACCACCCCAGCTCGTACCTCTGTCACAACATCTGAGTTGTGTTCCTCTAGTTGGAAAAACTGCTTAAGAATAGTAGGAAAAACTGCCATTAGAATAGTTGGTCGGTGTGGTATCCCTATTTCAGAAATAGTGACTCAACTAAATCAATTTCTTCATCTCGGGATGTTACTTGTCCATTGATTCTTGCATCACGCAAGGCTTTAAAGACATCTTTAAAACTTGCCCCGGGTTCCATTCCCATTCCTATCAAATCGTCACCATTGAGCTCGATTTTTGCGGACGCACAATACTTCTTAAAATAAAGTTCCACGTATTCTTTCATTCGCTTGTTGGGGCAAGCTGCAAGCATAAGAATCACAACCTCGGACGACTTCTTCGAAAAAATATTATAAATCTCACTAGGCTTAAGTTCTCTTTCTTCACTAAAATCGTTCATCGCTTCAACAAAACATTCCCTGTCCGAACACATCCTGTCATAAACATTTCCAGGAAAATTAAGACGCATCATCATTCCCTTAAACGCATCATCGTCTGTTATCATAAATAACGTATAAAAGTAGACAAACCATGCTTCGGGTTTTGTAGTCATAGGAATCATATCCGCCCAAGCTAACGTGCTGTGAATTTTATTCATAATAGTCCAATGGAAGTCATCATCCAAGATTTCCGGAGCAATTGCCTGAAACAACAAAAGTTCCCGCATACGGTCAACGCATCTCACCGGATCTGCTTCACTCAAAAGAATCTTCATTTCGTTCATGAGACGATCTCCGCTCAATTGATCAATCAAATTGTTCTTAATCGCGCTCCTCATTAATTGTTTTGTTTGGCCATTTATACAAAACTCAAGCCTCTGTTCAAATCGAATGGCACGAAAAAGACGGCACGGATCGTCTACAAAACTTTGATCATGAAGAACCCTGATCAAACCATCCTTCAAATCGATTTCACCCCCAAACAAATCAATCAGGTAAAAGGTTCCGCGCCCACTCAATTTAACAGCCATACTATTTACTGTAAAATCACGGCGGGCAAGATCCTGTTTTATACTACTAGGTTCAACATCTGGTAACGCAGCAGGGCAAGAATAAGATTCGGTTCTTGCAGTTGCCACATCAATACTAGGTCGGCCTTGCAGCATCAAGGTAGCAGTTCCAAATTTTTTATACTTCGAAGTTCGCCCATTAAATTTTTCAGCTAATTTTTCAGCAAAAACAATACCATCACCTTCTACGACAAGGTCAATATCTACATTTTTAATATTAAGAAGTAAGTCCCTCACAAAACCGCCCACAACATAAACGCTCACCTGATTATGTGCAGCAACTTCAGCGACGGAGTTTAAAAAGGCTATGTGATCTGCTTTTAACCGTGTCGTAATAAGGTTACTTACATCTTTCATAAAATTATTTTCTCCATCCAACACAGCGACTATCTAACACTTCATCAATTGTTATCACCCAAAACATCAAGCTCTGTCACATAAGAAATTTTCTTAGGGAGATTACATACCTTATTATTACAAGCTCGGAAAACAACGTCTCCCTTGATTTGATATAAACCCGAATCAAGGGACTCAACAGGGCTGTACCAACGACGAAACTCCACTACTTGTTGATGCGTCTTCACAACTTTTCCCAAAGCACCATCCCACGCAATCACAGGAGCAGGTTCTTCCCACATTCCATGCGCGACGAACTTATCTGAGTGGAGGAAAATTTCGGTTGCCAGTGGCTGTTTTTCAACTCCTTTTGTATAAAGTGAGTAAATGTGCCAACCCTCACTTAATTCTATTTTGACGTATAAAACAAACCTCTCCCCTAGTTTAATACTTTCAGGTTCAACTATGGCAGTCAGTTTAAAATGAATTGGGTTTGAATCTTTTTTAAACTTTTGGAAGGAGTGGATTGCTTCGGCCATGGGCAAAGCAAACATGATAAAAAACAAAAACAAGCTGCCCCACTTGCTTAGGGTAGAAATAAAAATAGAAATCTTTGAAAGAAATCCCTTCATAAAAATTATGAGGGCTTATTGGGCCAGACTAGCCTCAGCACGAGATGTTGAAAGATATTTTTCAATGACCTCTTTAAACCTTTCTTCCGACACCGCACCTGACATCAACTCGCCCTGTACCACGCGAGCATCTGCATCATAAGTGCCCAAAATAAAAGTGGGGGTCCCTCGAATACCTAGTTTCATTCCCTCCTTCAAGTCAGTGAGGACTCTATCTTTATATTTTCTTTCTTTAAGGCAGGTCTGAAACCGGCGTACATTCTTGACTCCGGCTTTCTTTGCATACTGGTGAAGTTTTGCCCTTGAAACGGAGTCGCCATCAGCATATAGAAGTTTTTGCAACTCCCAAAACTTCCCTTGTTCCCGGGCACATTCAACTGACTCAGCCATATACCTTGCTTCTTTATGAAAATCTAAAGGAAAATGTCGATAACCAAATTGAACTTCTTTGGAATACTGCTCGCGTAACTTGTTCAAGGTACCTTGAACTCTTCTACAAAACGGACATTGAAAGTCCGAATACTCTAAAAGGAAAACTTTTCTAGTTAGACCATCATCTTCATCAAACCAAAGTTTTGCTGTGCTGAGTTGAGCTTTCAATTTAAATTCGAGTGGAGGTTGAAGATAAACCTTAGCCCACCCTTTTTTAATTGCCAACCTGTATCGGTCTTCAATGTAGGTGTTGCGAAAAATTTTTTCAAGGTATTCTGTGATCTCCTTTCGCATTTTTTCTAACGTACCCATCTCTTTCATCCCTGGTGTGTTTTCGTAAAAACGAACAACATCACCCTCGCTGGGTAAAGGAACCTCTTTCTCTAACTTTAACTCGGGATGGTTTTTGGCAAGCCTAACAAGAACTACTTCCTTCAAGGCTTGCGATTGGATTTGATACAACTGAACCATAACATCATGAATCTGGGAATTCTTTAAATCCTCTAGAGTGAGATACTCTCCGTCAACTATAGCTAAAATAGGGTTATTAGTCTGAGGAGGCGGCTCTTTTGTTTCGGCATACGTGTAGGAAGGAAGTAACTCCAAGAAACAAATAATGGCTGAAACCCTTAAAACTTTAAATAACTGGAGTGAAGAACAATACATGAAGTAGAATCTAATTAGGAAAACATCCAATATGGACCAAAATTCACCCTCTCACTGGTTAGTGCGCACGAAAACACCTTTGCCAAACCACATCCTAGTGAATTCTGGATATTTTTTCGCAACTCATTTCCTCCCAAACAATTAATCAATTTCTCAACCAGCCTTCACTTCTTCCGGATTCAGAAATTTATGACAATTATCAGCTAATTGTAAAAATGCCTTAGCCGCTGGGGAGTCTGGTTGCGACGTAACAACAGGTTCGCCACGGTCAGAATTAGCAACAATATCACCATCAAGAGGGATATCACCTAAATAAGGCAACACGAGTTCGTCAGCTAGTTTCTTACCACCGCCTTCACCAAAAATATGATATTTCTTTCCAGCATCACAAATAAAATAACTCATATTCTCTATTACGCCCACGATAGGAACATTACTATCACGAGCGAATGAAATCATCTTCCTAGCATCCAACAAAGCTAGTTCCTGCGGGGTTGTGACTATTACCGCGCCATCCACATCACCTATAAAGTCAATGATAGTGATTTGTTCGTTACCCGTCCCTGGAGGCAGGTCAATTAAAAGGTAATCCAACTCTCCCCACTGGATATTGCCCAGCAGCTCAATAATAAAGTCATACTTTACCGCATCACGCCAGGCGATATGCATATTGGGATCTTCAATCAAGAATCCTAAGGAAGCAACTTTGAGCCCATTGGTCGTTTCATAAGGATCAATTCCTTCATCAGTAGACCGTAAGCGAACATCTTCCGCTTTCAGGAGCTTTGGAATATTAGGTCCATGAAGATCTGCATCGGCTAACCCCACCTTAAAACCTTTTTCAGCCAGAGCTACTGCAAGGTTAGTAGTCACGGTACTTTTACCAACACCTCCCTTATTGCTTCCCACAATAAGCTTAAATTTAATATCTCCCATCCGCTTATTGACTAACCAACGGTTATGTTCGTTTTTATCTGCCTTACAATCTGTTTCATTATTAAACTCACACATTTCGCACGTGTGAAGGAGTCTGCAATCTCCAGTAACTACCATTTAAACCTCCTGATGTATAAATCAAAAGCCATTAGAAAAACCTTGGCCATTTCCTTGAAATTTCTAATAAAAGCTCAAATATAAATGAATTTATTAAGGTTATGGGACTCTCTTTTCGATGTCAAGGGAAATACTTCCTGCGATAAAAAGCAAATTACATTAAAAAAAAAATAAACTGGCACTGTCATTAACTAGCGATACGCTCTAATTTAGATGATTCCGCATTAAAAAATATTTATAAAAATAAACCTTATAAATCTATTTAAACATCTAAACTGTCCGGAGTCGGATCAGTCGCAATAAATTTTTAAAAAATTATTTAAACTGACTTTTCCACGTTTGCTCTATTCTGAAATAGAAAATCTTTGCAATAATCTAAAACATTAGAAAGGAATTCTGGGTTTATGAAAAATATTTCAATGAAATGGTTTGTGCTAGTGGCTATATTAAGCGCCTTCAGCACATCAGCAGTTTATGCTAATGAGTCAGTAAAGATCATAGCACCGCCAAACGGCGCAAAAGTTTCTAGTCCGGTAAAAGTATGTATGGAGGTTCATGGAGTTGAGGTCGAACCAGCTAAAAAAGGAGTTAACGCTGGGAAGGGACACCACCACCTTCTTATTGATGTTGATCTTCCTAAAGATTTAAATCAAAAGATAGGTAAAGACGCCAACCATATTCACATGGGCGATGGTTCCACCTGCAAGGAATTAAAACTAGGTTCTGGCAAACATGTAATTCAAGCCCTTTTTGCTAATGGTGGACATGTTCCCTACAGCCCTGCAATTACTTCAAAGGTTACTGTTACAGTAAAGTAAAGCTTTATAGAACACCCTTGCCTCTCCTTATTCGGGGAGGCATTTTTTTGCCCTCAACCCTATTTGTTATCTAAGCCTTTATTTTTTAATACAAAGCTAAAATTCATTGGATCCAACCCTAAAACACCTATACCATAAAAATATTCCTTAGCTAACCTTTCGTAATCAGGTCATTTTATAGGCAATGCCTTACTTTAAAATCAAAAAAACTCTAGCCCTGCTTTTAGTCTTCTGGGCAATATCGGCTATTTTCGCCCATTCCATTCAAGCTAACTCAGTTAATAAAAGTGCCGTTGTTCTTCTAATTGCAAAAAATTCCTCAGGAGAAATACTTGGCACGGGAACAGGGTTCATCGTTAAACCTGAAGGGGTCCTAGTAACTAACTATCATGTACTACTCGATGCCGCCGCGATTGAAGCCATCATGTTTAATGGTGACAGAGTGCAGGTAAAATCTATTTTAAAAGTTGACCGAACTAAGGATTTTGCTCTTCTGCAACTACCCAGGGGTGCCTACTCGACTTTGGAAATGGGTGATTCTAATAAACTTAAAAATTTTAATTTCCTAAGCGCGCTTGGATTTTTATCAGAAAACATAAATTCTTTAGAGGTCTTTTCAAGACCTCATAAAAAAAACAACCTAAATGAAAAGGTTATGCAAACCTTTGGTTTTGTCTTAGGCATCCACCCTCAATCCCAACCCAGTTTTCCTTTCATTTATACAACCACTTCGTTCGGACCTGGGTTCAGTGGCGGCCCAGTCTTAGACCAAAAGAACCACGTAGTAGGTATTGCCACGGTAGAAGGCCGATCAATCAACCTAGCACTACCCATTAACTTTATAAAACCGTTTCTTGATACCAAAACAAGAATATCTCTGAATGACCTTTTAAGAGAAGATAAAACTTCTAAGGAAGCTCACTACTACAGAGGAAATTACTACCTATATGTTAAAGGTGACATGAACCGTGCGATAACAGAATTCCGGTCAGCCCTTAAGCTAGATGGTTCCTTTGTGCTTGCGCACTATGATTTAGGTGCCGCATACCAAAGTCAAGGACTCACTAACAAAGCTATCAAAGAGTATGAAAAAGCGACAAAACTCAACCCTTTCTTTCCTGAGGGCAATTCAAATCTAGGGGGATATTATTTCCGAACGCAAAAATATAACCTAGCAGTAAAACACTTTAAACAAGCTATCCAGGCATACCCAAATTTCATTCAGGCGCATTCAAATCTGGGAGCAGTTCTCAACAAACTAAACCGGTCAGAAGAAGCTATACCTCACCTTAAAAAAGCTATCCGACTAGATCCTGAATTTGGTGTCACCTATTTTAATTTAGGAAATGCCTATCTCAATCAGGGCAATCTCGATGAAGCTCAAAAAGCTTACGACTTGGCAGTTAACTATGGAGTGAACTTTCTATCCATGCATTGGAAGTTATACGACATATACATCCGCCAAGAAAAAAGATTAGAAGCAAAACAGGAACTAGAAACCATTCTTCAAATTGACCCAGAAAATATGGAAGCTAAAAAGAAGATGCTAGGTTTTCTACAGTAAACGCCATTTGCGGGCAGTCACCATTCTGATAATACTCTTACCAAAACTGACAAAACAGCGCTGAGACTCCTAGCTGAACATTTATCTAACGTATCCGAAACCTTGTGCCAGTGTGGGTAATCAAAGTCAATTAACACAACCGAAGGTATGCCCAGCCTAGCGAATGGAAGATGATCATCTTGGATTGTGTATTTACTTTTATCATTAAACTGAAAACTATTTATCCGCTTAGCTACACTATAAATACGATCTAAGACCTTCGGACCACTAACCATGGAATGAGTCTCTTTGAAAATCTCAAGATCTGCATCTCCAACCATATCAACGATAATTACTGCTAGCGGCCAATTTTTCTGCAAAGTTTTTCGAAGGTAGCCAGCATGATGCTTAGAACCAAGAAACATTTCACCCGTACCACTTCGGCCAAAATCCTCACCATCGAAAAACATGAGACGAACTGGTTGGATTACAGGGTATTCTTTTAAATACCGAGCAAGCCCCAAAAGAACCGATGTCCCTGAGCCTCCATCATTAGACCCAATTATGGGATGGGTTTGTAATATAGGGTCCGATTCTTGATCTGCAAAGGGACGTGTATCATAATGAGCTCCCAGTAAAACTGACTGACCTTCTGCTTTACCATGAAAAACAAATTCAACATTGATCATCTGCCTCTGACCGCCACCATGTTGTTTGACAAAGAAAGAATGTTCTATAACCTCATCTGCAAACTCTGCTCCTACACTCCTTATCAATCGTAGTGTTTTGCTATACCCTTGTGTTCCAACATACCGTGGACCGAACCCTGATAATACTTCTAAGTAGCTCCACATGATCTTGGAATACTTTTCCCTAACATTAGACTGTGCATTTACCATCTCAGAAAAACTAAATAAAAAAACTGCCATACTCCAGAGATAGATACAAATGCGGGTGCCACGAATTTTTTCCAAGAATCCTCCTTAAACTTAAGTAAGAGTTTAAATTTTAATTTCTTGAGGTAGTATGACCTGACACTCTGAAAACCTTGACAAAGTAGTATTTTATCAGTAATTTTATACCACTTGGATTTTATCAAAAAACATGAAAATATTTTTTTAAAACACCTTAAGTTATACAGCTAAAACCCGATAAATTAATTAGCATGTTGGCCTTGAAGTAAGCTGTGGAGGCAAAGGCCCTAGCTGAAAAAATAACTTAAAAGATTACAACAACTTACAACAAGCTAGGTGTAATTATGGAAATTCCTGGAAATGATTTTAAAGTCAAAGGGAAAGCAATTCAGGACCGGATCAAGGTCACCGGAGAAAAAACGGCTAAAGCAGATGTTTCTGGTGCCACTTCCGGTGCTAAAGGAGCTCAGGGTGGCGAGCATATCGCTTTATCTTCAAAGGCTAAGGACATACAAAAATCTCACGAAGCCGTTAAAAACTCTTCCGATATTAGAGTGGATAAAGTTGATAGAATTAAGGCCGCAATCGCCGAGGGAAGCTTTCACGTTGACAGTCACGAACTAGCCGGAAAAATCTTGAAAGATATCATAGTTGAGTCTAAGTTCCTCGACTAACTTAGATTAAACCTCAATACGAAGCCCTCAGGCTAGCTTTTGAAGTTACTTTGACCCACTTTTTGTGGGGTTATGATTTAAGTTTTGTCACGCCTCCAAACCTACCAATCTTCCTAGGAAGCCCGTTTCAATACTGTTTTTTATCTGTGGAAGCTATTTGACAGTCAATGCTAGTGACCAGGCTCAATACTGGTGGGGCAAGAAGAAATGAATTGGTTAAGGCGTGTGATTAAATCATTTACGTCCATACCGTGCATCAATGCCCCGTTTTCGAGCGTATCGAATTTGACAGCAAAACAACTACCACAACTCATCTGAAGATCATTGAAAAACTTCACAGTCTCCGGGCAAGAGCTGATTATCTGTTCAATAGTGGTCTGTTTTGTGATTAACATATTTTTTCCAAAATCACTTGCCCCAATTTCGCCTGTATGCTAGCATCAACCTTCTCGTTAAACAATCGGTTTTGTGTATCTAAGGAGTAAATGAATGGCTAAACGATGTGATGTATGTGATAAAGGGCCTCTTTTTGGAAATAATGTCAGTCACGCAAACAATAAAACCAGACGCCGGTGGAACCCAAATCTCAAAAAAATAAAAGGACAGTATCAAGGTTCCGTAAAAAACATGAAAGTCTGTACTAGATGCCTAAAGGCAGGAAAAGTAATAAAGATAATTTGATCGTTTCATTATGTGTCTCGATCAAAGTTCTCTCTTTAATTAAAACGGCTCTATCCTAAACTTCTTGTTTCTCTACTCCCTATTTTCCCCCACACGGTTGTCCTCGACCCGATTAACCTGGATAACCCCAGGTACTTTAGCTACCTCCGAAAACAACTGTTTCAAATGCTGGAGGTCATTTACTTCAATGAAAAAATCAAAATTAGCTCTTTGGTCGGGTCCTTGGCATATATTGGCGAGTGTAATATTAATATCACATGAAGCTAAGACACGAGTTATTTCTGCCAATTGGCCAGGTTTGTCCTCGGCTATAATTGAAATGCGGACAGAATGCGCCGCCTTAGCGTAATCTCCCCAAACAACATCAACAAATCTTTCAGGTTCGTTCCCCAGCGATTGAAGATTGCGGCAATCAATGCGATGGACCGTTACTCCTCGTCCACGGGTGATATAACCAATGATGGAGTCTCCTGGAACAGGGTGGCAGCACTTGCTCACACGTAAATGGATATCATCATCAAAACATTTCAGGCTGGCAGCTCCAGCCAGATCAGGAGCCTTCTCACGTAGTTTTACTTGGTCGGCTTCTCTTCGCTCCTTCTCCTCAATTTTTTCTCTAGGCAAAAGTTTAACAATTAGCTGATGAGTTGAGACTTTACCCAAACCAATACTTCTTACCAAACTCTCAAGATTGGCAAATCCACTTGAGCGAAGTACCTCGTTAAAAAATTTTCCTTGTAAAATTTCCGAGGGATCGACTTTATATTCCGCCAAACTCTTACGCAACATAGCCATACCCAGGCTAAGACTTTTCTCTTTTTCAACAGAGTTGATAAAGTGTAAAATCTTACTTCGAGCTTTAGATGTTTTTACAAATGTAAGCCAATGCCGATTAGGCTTCTGAGTTTTATCTGTTTTTATTTCAACCCGATCACCATTCTTCAGTTTATATTGCAATGAAACTATTTTCCCATTGATCTTGACTGCTGAACAATGGTCCCCAATATCAGTATGAACCGCATACGCAAAGTCCACTGGGGTGGACCCGCGTTGTAGAGGAACAACACGACCTTCTGGTGTAAAAACGTATACTTCATTTGAAAACAAATCCACCTTAAAAGAGCTTATGAATTCTTTTGGATTCGTAAGCTCTTTATGGGTTTCCAAGAGATGACGAACCCAAGTCAACTGCTGAACCATAGATTTATTTTTAAGTTTCCCTTCTTCCTTATATTGCCAGTGAGCAGCGATTCCTTCCTCGCAAACCCTGTGCATTACTTCAGTCCTAATCTGCACTTCCACTCGTTCTCCTTCGGGACCAATTACTGCAGTATGAAGAGATTGGTATAGGTTTGGTTTAGGCATCGCGATGTAATCTTTAAACCGGCCGGGAATGGGCTTCCATAGTGAATGGACCTGACCCAAAACTGAATAGCAATCTTTCAGGGAAGTTGTTAATATCCGTAACCCTGAAAGATCGTACAAATCGTTAAATTCAATCCCTTGTTGTTCCATTTTTTTATGGATACCGTATAAATGTTTGGAGCGCCCGACCACCTTCGCGGTAATTCCCGATGTCACCAATTCTTTTTCTAAAATAGTCCGAACTTTTTCAACATAGGACTCTCGTAAATTCTGACCACTAGCCAATTCGACACGAATCGATTCATGTTCATCGGGCATCATGTACATGAACGCACCATCCTCCAACTCATCTTTCATCCATCCGATACCCAAACGATTAGCAATGGGAACGAAGATGTCTAGGGTTTCACGTGCTATACGCTGTTGATCACCCGAACTAAGCGACCCGAGAGTTTTAATGTTATGCGCTCGATCGGCAAGTTTAATTAAGACCACACGAATGTCCTCTGACATGGCGAGGATCATCTTCCTGTAATTTTCAGCTTGGCTTTCTTCTTTACTGGAAAATTGAATTTGACTGATTTTGGTAACACCTTCTACCAAATGATAAATCTCGTCACCAAAAAAACTTCGAAGCTCTTCTGCTGTTAGGAGGGTATCTTCAATCGTGTCATGTAATAAACCAGCAGCAATAGTCTGCTCATCCATTCTCAATCGTGTCAGATTAAACGCAACCTCAAGAGGGTGGGAAATATAAGCTGCGCCTGAACGACGGTGCTGATTCTGGTGAGCCTTGGCAGAATAAATATAGGCGCCCCATATGATATCTAGGTCCGCATTGGGATGATAACTTTTTACCGCATTGGCTATGTCTGCCAGATTCATAAAAAAAACCCATTTTTACATTTCTACTCACCCTCACATAGTCTCAATCGCACAACCATGGACTAATTAATTGTTTTTGCTTGCGTTGCGCTGTTTCAAGAGTATAACCCTGATCTACCCATGTCAAATTTACTTTTATTAGGCCGCCTTTTATAAGTAAAGTACATTTACTTGTCTTAAGCCTATTCGCTAAACACCATTTAATAGCACTATAAATATTTTGCCAAAGAACATACATACTCTCCCACACACAATAATCATACTTGGCCTAGTAAACTAATGAGCGGTAAACCCACAGCAGTTAAAAAAAAAACCCTCGATGATCCACTCCAATTCATCAAGGGCGTCGGACCCAAAAGAGCTGACCTTCTAAAAAAAATCAATTTGGAGACTGTTTCCGATATTTTTTTTTACCTTCCGTTTCGCTACGAAGATCGAACCCAGATAAAAAAAATCATCGAACTTGTTCCTGGTGAAACGGTTTCCTTCTTCGGAAAAGTTATTGATGTAGGAACCATTCGCATTGGACGCCGCAGAAAAATATTCGAGGCCTTGGTGCAAGACGACAGTGGCTTTGTCCGTGTCAAATGGTTCCAGTTCAATGAAACTTACATGAAAGAAAAAATAAAAGCAGGTAGAGAAGTAATCTTTTCAGGGAAACCTACCCAAAACAAACGAGGCGGCGGGCTCGAAATCATTCACCCAAATACTGAAATTCAATCAGATGAAAGTTCAGAGTCACTAGAAATTGGCTGTATCGTTCCTGTCTATCATTCGACCGAGGGCCTGCACCTGAAGTCTTTAAGGACAATAATGAAAAACGTAGTCGATGACTATAAAAATCTTGTCAACGAGTTTCTTCCAGAAAAAATAATAAAACGGTACAAACTCCTCACTAGGAGCAAAGCTCTTCAAAGGGCACATTTCCCTCCTAACGATGCCTCGATCAAACTTCTGGAAAAATTTCAAGATCCATCTCAAGTAAGGTTGATCTTTGAAGAATTTTTTCTACTCCAACTTTCTTTAGCGTTAAAAAAAAGACGCCTAGAAGTTGAGGAATGCGGACAACCATTTAAAACTCGCGGAGAAATTATCCGCAAATTTCTCAAACTCCTAAAGTTTGATTTGACCCAGGCGCAAAAAAGAGTACTCGGAGAGATCATGAACTACTTGGAAAGAAATGAACCAATGAATTTGCTCCTTCAGGGCGATGTGGGAAGTGGAAAAACCGTGGTAGCTCTAATCGCTTTGCTCACAGGAGTAGACAACAACTGTCAAACTGCACTTATGGCCCCAACCGAACTTCTAGCTGAACAACATTTTCTGAGTATCCGCCCATTCTGCGAAGCTTTAAATATAACAATAGCACTTGTCACCAGTTCTGGAACCGCTAAAGAAAAATCTCTAATACGTAGTTGCATTGCAAATGGAACAACACAAATAATTGTCGGCACCCACGCTCTTATTCAAAAGAAAATAGAGTTCTCAAAGTTGGGACTAATTGTTGTTGACGAACAGCACCGATTCGGGGTGTTGCAAAGAGACGCCCTAAGCAAGAAAGGCCTGACACCACACGTTCTTATCATGACAGCAACACCGATTCCTCGCTCTCTAGCGCTTACACTTTATGGTGACATGAATGTTTCATTCTTAGATGAGTTCCCACCCGGACGAATACCTATTAAAACTAAACTCTTTTACGAAGACGCCCGTAACAGCGCATACACTCTCTTAGAAAAAGAAATTAAAGAAGGCCGTCAGGCTTATGTAGTGTGCCCTCTCATTGAAGAGTCTGAGTCTATTGACTTAAAAGCGGCAATTGATGTTAGCGAAGAGTTAAAAAACAGAAGACTGCCTAATTTTAAAATCCAACTCATCCACGGAAAACTTAAAAAAGAAGAACGACAAAAAATTATGGCTGAATTTAAAAATGGGTCAATAGATGTGCTAGTGGCAACAACAGTCATTGAAGTAGGGATAGATGTCTCCAATGCAACTGTTATGCTAATCGAACACGCTGAAAGGTTTGGCCTCGCGCAACTTCATCAGTTGCGTGGGAGAGTTGGACGTGGGAAATATGCGTCAAAATGTCTTCTTATTTCCAGTCATGCCCTAACTGATGATGGAAAGGCCAGGCTAAATGCAATTGTTAAATCACGAGACGGGTTCTCAATTGCCGAGGAAGACTTGCGCATACGGGGACCAGGAGACTTTACCGGCACACGTCAATCGGGAATACCTTTATTGAGGGCCGGGAACCTATTGCGAGACATTAAACTATTGGAATTATCGAGGCGCGAAGCATTCGATCTTATCGAAAAAGATCCTCAACTGGAGGCACCCGAACACATAAAGCTAAAAGATACTCTTCATTACACTTTTGGGAATCAGGCAAATCTGATGAAGGTTATCTGAAAAATGACCATTAGCGCAAGACAATGAAAATAAAATATCTCAAAAGGATCTTTTGACACGGCATCTCTAAAAAACATGAGTACCGGTGTCATAGTAATTCATTATCAAACTTGGTTTACACCATGAACTTAGCGACCAGATTAAAAGGTGACCCGAAGTTGTTTTGGGAAATGGTAGTTCTGGCCAGCATATATGGGGCCTATGCGGTCCTTAATATTTGCAGGACAACTGTTGTCATATCAAGCCCAGCTATGCTAGATGATCCAGAGTTAGAGCTCACTAAAACTATGTGGGGAGCTATTCTTGGTTGGGGAACTGCGGGAACCCTGGTCGGAAAACTTGCAACTGGAGTTATGGCTGACCAATTTGGAGGACGTAAAGTGTTTCTTATTTCCATTGGTTTTTGCATGTTGGCTACTGCAATATTTGGCATGGTGTCCAAAGTCTTTTTCTTCTCGATTGCGTTTTTTATTGCCATGCTTGCAAAGTCAGCAGGTTGGCCTTCCATGGCAAATCTTATCAGGAGCTGGTATCCAAAGTCTTGGCGTGGACGGATCTGGGGTATTCTTTCATCAAGTTCGATGTCAAGTTCTCTTTTCACATCCATGGTAATGGGAAGTTTGCTACTCGTAATTTCGTGGCGCTGGGTAATTGCCTCATCTTTACCAATAGCAGGAATATTTATCATACTTTTATTTTTCTACCTCAAACAATCCCCTACGGATGTTGGATTCGAAGCCATGCCATCTGTAAGCGGAGATGACAACGAAAATAACCCAAAAACAACTCACCACCTTGATAATGTGTCTCTAGGCAAGGCGCTGATAAGTTTTCTAAAAAGTTCTAGGTTCTGGTTAATCTGCATAAGCATAATGTCTTTGACTATTCTTATGGCTTTTCAAAGCTTTTTACCTCTGTACCTAAAGGAAATGTTTGATCTTTCTCCGGGAAAAGCCGGTATTGCTTCGTCGGTTTTTCCATTGGGTTCAATGTTTTCTATAGTCATAGGAGGTTTCATTTTTGATAAACTTACAAAGAAAAGGCGTATATTTGTGCTTGGTGGTATGATGACTGTAGCAACTGGATGTGTTGTTATTTTGTTATTGCTACCAGAGTCTAACATTCAAGAAACTAGTTTACTCTGGACTGCCTTGTCAGCAATTATGGTTTTCGGCCTGATGATTGCGCCCTGTTATTTAATTCCAATGAGTGTGTTTTCTTTGGATTTTGGTGGTAAACATTGCGGTGTTCTTGTGGGCATAATCGATGCTGCAGGATACTCAGCTTCCATGATATTTGAGTTTTTGGGCGGGGCTGTTGTAGATCAAGTCAACGGCTGGCAGCAATTTCTTCACATCATACTAAATGTTTCAATTATTGGAACGATCTCTCTAATTCTTTTTCTTATCATTGATCATCGTGCACTCTCCAAATCAAAAGGCATCACTTAAAAAGTGATGAATAAAATAACCTCCCCCGCATAAAAATTATGCAGAAAGATCACATAAATTTCCCCCCTAACAAGGCGAAGTTTTAAATAATTATTCGCATTACAACCGCAGATAAAATCCTCGTTGTGGCACTACTTATTTTAAACGGTTGGTTTTTTGCAAACTGGAGAACAGGCTTCAGCAAAGATGGCTGGGTTGTAGCCACAGTCAACCAAATGGTCTAGAAATAATAAATCAGTTCGGTCTGAAAAAGATCGTCTTTCCGCTGGGAAAACAGAAAGTCTGAATCAGGTTGGTCAAGAGACAAACGCACTTCGAGATTAAGCAACCAGTTACTCCAAAATCGCCGACTGGCTTCTAGAAAAAAAAGCCGGGCGTTGGTGTCTACGTCCTGGACCCAACCCAAAAGAGCTTTGGAACTAGCTGCGTCATTAACAGTCAACCTCAAGCCACCAGCAATGTCATTTTCAAAAGCAGTAGTAGCATCATCTTTCCGGTCGTCATACAACCACTCCCCTACAAAACCAAGGTCCATGCTTGATTCAAGCACCCCCACTAATGTGTATTCGAATCCACCAGCCCAGGCAAAGTAATCTTCATTGCCCTGGCCGGTGCGGTAGAGGGATTCAAGTTTCCATAACCACTCACCAATCACATAGGAAACATCGAGGCTGGTCTGTTTAATTTGCTCATACTTTGGAATTTTTATGTCGTTGCCATTGATGTCGGTTCCGTCGAGCAGGGTAGGATCGCGGTTGGTTCCCACAAACTGCGAGAGACCAACATCGATATCGTCAAATGTATGTGAGTACCGCAACGCCCAATCACTGTGCCATTCTTCAGCGGCGCTTTCATACTGGGAGCGGTCTTCATCAACGATAGTCGCCCCTCGCATTCTTCCTCCAGTTCCAACAAAAGTTCGTTCGCGAAAAAAGGGCATCCAGAAAATATCTACCGTTCCCCAATCACGAGAAACAGAAAAATTAGTCATTGGCTGACCGAGTTTGTCTTCGGTATCCATATTTTCGACTAAATCCGTCTGGTTGATAATATCTACAAGGTGGATAAACTCGGTAACTCCCCAAAAAACTTTTCGGACCCCAACTCTTAATTCGAAATCTTCTTTGAGCCATAGGTAAGTGAATTCACGTACATCAAAATGTGTGCGTTCCTGATCACCGCTATCGAGCCGAAAGAAAGGCACAAAAGTGAAGCTGCTGCCTGTTTCGAACTCATGATAGTATTCTGGCTGAACAAAAAAGGAAGAGGACTGCTCGTTCTGTCCGCTATGTAATGCATCATTTGGGAAAAGGCGGATTTCGCCCGCAACATAGCCTGAAATTTCATGGGCAAAAATTTTCGATAAAGGAAAAAATAACAAATTTAAGACAAAAATAAATAGGAAGGAACGTCGTATTTGGGATGGTTTTACTGAGGGCATATTTATCGCACACGCTTAAGACTACTCTTATTGAAATCTTTGCTTCTAAGGCCGTTTTGGAATTTATAATTCTTCCAGGTAATTAGGGTGCTTTTTCCTGTTTGGTGATTTTCCATGTACATGGTTCCCGGATACCAGTATTTTCCTAGGTATTGTTTAAAATTAGACTGAGTCAATGTTTTTAGCGGTGAATCTTTTCTGTCATGAAATTTAATTTGAAGGATTTTATAATCTTTCTGATCAAGCCATACAACCTGCCGTGTGTATCCTGAATTTTTATAAGTCGGGTATCGCTCGAAGACAAAGCACTTTTCACCTTGGTATTCTTCATCACGAATCCATTTATAGGTATATTTTTCTACTTCCTGACTCGTAATATCTTCGAAAGCAAATTCGCTACCCATAAACGAACCCGATTTATTGGCGGAACTGATTCGCTTGACACGTTTTAAGGCTGGTAAATAAAGCCATTGGTCGTCAGTGCCTGTTTTATGAGTAAAATTGAGGAGTGCGGTTCCTTTCACATCTCGAGGCCGTTCAAAAATTGAAAGCGATTTATCACCATCATTTTCGACTTCCAGAGTTTTATTTCTGATATTCCGCAAACTTTCCTCTCCTTGGCGGTTTTTCAACACCATCACCATGCTAGCAGTAAAATCCTGAAACCCATTATCTCGCTTGTCATCTTCTTGGGCAATGGCGAGCCCTTTTTCTTCTGGTGTCTCTGCAGTTGCAAGGCTGACGTTGAAAAAAACAGCTATGAATAAAAAATATAAAAAGTTTTTCATTT